>TBL_comb47_HYPODRAFT_10002402_pt1 | contig 23161 bp, 15 predicted proteins | sample TroBogypolimnion_40_FD_10682 | JGI IMG/M metagenome (IMG submission 10682)
GGTGCAGCCGAATAGTTTTGCGCTACATAATTAACCTGGCCATTTTGTGTAAACGCACAAGCCATAGGATAGTTGGCAGTTATATTCACATCTACTCTTCCCAATGCATTCATGGCATGTATCCAATGATAAGTCTGGGCATCGGATATTCCAAATTTCAAAACACGGTTCGGGAAAGAATTATACATCGTAATCGCTTTAGCCGGATTTATAAAAGCAAGGTATTCCCACATCACATCATGCCACAAATTCGGATCAACCTGATTACTCGCAATGCCCGTATTTGCTACAATTTCATTCCAAAGACGATTTACATAAACTGTATCCTGACCTAAATAAAGCGAACCCCCTTGAATCGGATACATCTCAATACCATAAGATGCGGCAATATCAGCTGTCCAGAAAGTTCCATTATCAATGCTGTTTGCCCAGACACGCGACACCAAACTGTATGGCTGGGTAGCCGGGAAATTACGGTGATGGGTATCCATATAATACTCTTCAATTCCGGTTTGCTCTGTGGAATAGATGTAAATTCCCAAATCACGTATGGTTTTATTATTGGTTAATTGTCCCCATTGAATCAACGAAGAACTGAAATTCATACTTTCGGAACTCGATTCCTGATTATTTCCCTGAGGATTGGCAGCAAAACCATCTGCCCAACTATGACCTTCATAAGGACTGAAATTGCGTAAATAAGGGAACATGGTATCATTACGATCATAACCTGCAGCATCACGAACCAGCATATTTACCATCCCGCCCCATTGTGTAGCCCATCCCGGGTCAAATTGCGCTACAAAACTAGCTGCCTGAATGAAATAGCCCCAATGAAAATGATGATCGTTAAGTCCTGTATCAGCTCCATATCCGGAAGGATAACCAATCAATGTACCCCAGGTGGAATTGTAATAAAAGAGGAAAGCCACTTCACCGTTGTCTGCTTTCAGCCAGTTTTCAAGGCGGGTTTTTATGGTGGCAAGTATTTTATCGCGTGAAACGGTATTGCCCATTTCATTGGCAACTCGGGCAGTTTGCATCAGCTGATTAAACACCTGCCCTTCGTTATAATCATCAGTCCACGTTGCCATGGTACTGTTTTCCAATCCGGCGATTTTATCGGTTAAAACGCCCGGACTAAATCCTTTGCTATAATTGTCAACATAAGGTAAGGTTGGTAAAATCCCATGAAAAGTATTCTCCACACTAAAGCTATTGCCTGCCATTGTTTTCATTTCGCCTCTGACAGTAGCATAGCTGTATTTGTCAGGAACGGCTGAAGTAGGTGCCAGATGTGCCCATTGGTGAGGTAGCAGGCCGAGTAACATATTACTTGCTGTGCCTTCTTTTACCACGGTTTGAACATTAAAATCAGTATGCATCACCGAAGTAGATTCATTATACGCATAAGTTGCCGATGTACTTACCGGAAAAACATAGGCATATTGTTTATATTCATTGGCAATGCCTGCAATATCAGTTGCAGTAAGTGGAATAAATGCCATTGACCAATAATTCTTGCCGTTCAGGGTAGAAGTATAAACTGCTCCAGCTTGTGTCCACGTACTTCCCGTTGGAGCATAAACTGCAAAGCTGGCTCCATTTTTAACCTTGGTACAAATCAGCATTTCATTAGAAATAACTACTGTACCGGAATTTATGGTAACCTGAGCCACATCGGTCGATTTCTTTACAAAATATAGGAAAGGCATGCCTACTCCGGCAGTTGCCTGAAAATCGTGCGTTCCGTCATTCCAATCCATAGTCACTGTCCAGTCGGAATAATCGGAGACAGTGGTATTTGTCGTTGTCAAACCTGTCACTCCAACTAAAAAAGGAGTTAAGTCGTCGATAACGCCCGTTGGAATATAACTCACCACCAGTCCGGCAGTGGTCGTTTTCATGGTGTACGGATAATTAAAAAGATTGGAGGCAGTTCCGTTTTTGACCAGTGCTGTCCACCAGTCGTTGGTTGGAACAGGTTTCCCAATAGCATTTCCACTCAAATAAGGCGTTCCCGTAGGATATGCATTTCTACCTGCCACATCAGTTCCAGGGAAAGATGTAGTATAACTTCCGCTTCCGATAGGAACGAACTGAGCATGTACATTTATTGTCAAGAGTAAACTCAGACAAAAAATAATTAAATAAATTGAAATTCTAATGTTCTTCATTTTGGTTTTTTTTATAACTGATTGAATTATTAAACGAGAAATATTTTTATGTTATTTTTTTTACTGGTTTGATAATATGATTTAAAAACGGACAATTATTGATAGTTTACATTTCATTATACAAAGTGATGTTATTCAATTTTTACTCCTATTTTTTCAATTTCTATAATATCTATGAATTATTCCAATTTTGTTTTATGACTTCGAAGTATTGTTTACCAAAAATAATACTAACACCGGCAATAGCACCTAGAAAAAAGCAGGTAATAAGAATTAATGCTCGATTCGGTTTTGATTTCTCATTAGGAACAGATACCGGTTCAATAATAGTAAATGTTGGCGTATCTTTTTTAACCTGAATTTTAGCTTGTTCGAGTTGTTTTGCCAATTCCTGAAAAATACTACTGGTAATTCCGTATTTAGTTAGAATTCGTGTAGTTTGAACCTGAGGTAGGTTGCTGGTTAAATTTTTATATTGATCAGTCTTTTGTGCGATATCAATCTGATAACCCTCCGCTTGTGCTTTAATTTCATTATAACGTTCTTGTATAAAATCAAGATCTGCTTTGGCTTTTTCAACTTTAAAATTTGTTATGTCACGTTGAAGTAGTTGCTGCGATTTCTTAGCAACTTGAGCTGCAGCCAATGCTTCAGGCATTTTAACTATAAGTATTAGAAATCCATCCTTTTTATCTACTTCTAATGAAATAACATCATCTAAAATATTACTAACAGTGTATTGATCTTTCGAAAGAAGTATAGGTTGATTGTTTGACCCTTTTGGAAGTTTTATTTTCTCAGGTTTAGTTTTGAAAACTTCAATTATTAAACTTGGAAGTCCAATGGTGTATTTTTTCAGCACTTCAAGTACCGAAAGTTTTTTAAATTTAGTGTAATATTCAAATAGCGAAATAGAATTCTCAAACTTACTGAATTTGATGGGAGTATACATCAGCTCAAGTTTGAAAGGAATGCTGTTAACAATTTTGGGATACAATATCGGAGATAATTCGTTAGTCTGGTTCATACCAGTAATGTCCAAACCCGCCAAAGCTGCAAGTCCTCCCAATTGTGACTGACCTTTATTTCCCATTTGTGGAACCATGACAGTTGTAGCCGTGTATTCATTGGTCGAAAAAATAGCCACAAAAATACCCATAACTGCTCCTATAAAAAGCGAAATCCAAAGAGTTTTTCGACCATTCCACAGAGTCTTAACCAATAAAAGTGTGTGTGTTTGATCCTTTATAGCAAGATTTATATTTGTTTTCGTCTGTTGTTCGGTCATAAGAGAAATAGATTAAATCCGATTAGTTTATAAATAATTACTTTAGTACTTTTCAATATCTTTAAAATTGATATTTGCTTATAGCCCAAGTTGCTTCATAAGTAAAAATAAAGTTAATGCTGTAGTAGTGGCAGATAATGTTTTAGACCACATTGCATCCCAATCAACTTTTTTATTTACATTAGAAACCTCTTTTGATGGTTTCATTTGCATAGTAATGGTTGAACCTGAAACTACTTTTGGATAGTTTCGGAAAAACAGAAATCGCTTTGTAGATTGCATCTGATTATTTGGGAAAGTAATAGTCACACTATTTCGGTCAACGTCTTTTTGAAAACCTCCTGCAAAATTCCGGATATACCAGGCTGCTGATCTTTGTCCTTGAAAAACAACGTTTTTAATTGAACCACCATCTTTATTTATGGAATACTGTGCCATGCGGGTTCCGTTTTGAAGAATGGATACAGTGTTTTCGAGTCGATTAATATTGATTACATCTCCTTCGAATAAAATTGGGTTTTGAGAAATATCTCCTTTGTGGATCATAGCTTTATTAATGTTCATGCTAATATTGCCACGAGCTTTATAAGTTCGGAATAAACTGGCACCATAAGGGTCTGCATCATCAAGCAATCCTCCTGCCATTTTTATTACATCGCTTAATTTTGTTTCTTTTGATTCCAAAATGTATGTACCGGGATATTTTACCTGTCCGCTAAGTTCAACAGTTCTACCTAATGTAAATTCAGGAATTAAACGTACTACAATCTGATCATAAGGTTGTAACGTAAAATTCTTTGGACTAACAACTTGATAGTTTGAATCGACTTGAAGAGTAATCATTTTCAATTGGGTTTTTTCATAAGGCGATAAAATTGTACGAAAAACTTCTACTCTATTGAGAGCGGCTCCTACATTAAATCCTCCTGCATTGGTGAGCAAGTCGCGAATTGAAAGCGACTCATCGAAAATAAATTTACTGGGGTTTTTAACGGCTCCAAATACTCTTATTTCCCCAACATTAGTAAATGTGCTGTTGTCGTATATATTAAGTTTATCACCCGCTTGCAGTTCAATATTATCAGCGTGACTTAATTCTATGCGAATATATTTCATTTCCAAATGATTAAAAAGATTGCGTCTAAAAATATAAGCCACAGGATATACACTATTTCTTAAACCACCAGCCATTTCAATAGCATTTTTAACTGTAATACGTTCAGAAAGACTGACAATTTTCGTAAATGGCTTACGAACATATCCGCCTACTTCAATAGTATCCACATCGCGGTAAGTAGTTTTATCCATTATTCGGACAATATCGCGGGCTTTCAAACTAAAGTCCGCAACTCCTTCTTTTATATTTGGAAAAGGAACAGACAACATTTCAAAAGTGGAGTCAGGTCGCATACGATCAATAAACAAAATGTCATTTTTTGCCTGATACGTCGGTTTGGCATTCGTAAGAAGTGAGCTGAGTGATGGATTTGCCGACAAATCGAAACGTCCGGGATAATATACACTTCCTTCGATATCCACATATTGATCCATAGGCTTTAATATAGCTTTAATATGAACTACATCACCATTCATCAAAGGCACTTTTATTCTCCCGTTTTGTACTTCTTCTAAATTCCATTCTATCAATCGTTCTTCGCCGGCAACGTAACGTTTTATTTGAACAAAATTAGGATATACGTTCATTTTTAGTCCACCAGCATAATGAATTAGATCGGTTAGGGTTTCACCTGAAAGCATTTCGTAAGACATAGGTCTGTTAACTGCACCTTCGATGGTAACTAAATGTTTAATTGTAGGAACAAAAAGTATATCATTGTTTTGCAGGTCAAACTTAAACTGTACTGCCGGATCATCCATAAAAGTATAAAGGTCAATTGTTTTACGATTACTTCCACGGATAAGTTGTATTGAACGTACCGATCCAATATTAGTTGGACCACCAGCTGCTGATAATGCATTGAATGCTGAGTTAAGAGCAGAAAGGTTAAATCCTCCAGTAATTTTCGCTTCACCAAATACATTTACCATGATAGTACGTGCTGTAACGATAGTAACTGCCAGTTGATCACTTCTAAACAAATAGGAAGTTGACAAACTTTTCTTTATTAATTCACGCGCTTGAGCGAGTGAAAGTCCTTTCAAAAAAATTTTAGATGTTCCCGTAGGTTGAATAGATCCATCTGAAGAAATTCGTTTCTGAATATCTGTTTGTGAAGCACCAAAAATAGTAATATGAATTTCATCACCTTCGCCCAACACATAAGTATCGGGAGCCTGAGCGCCATCGGTAGTGCGAAAAACATCCAGTGATTGATCGGTGAACAATGAATGACCATAAATATTTAAATTTCCACCTTTCTTGGATGCATCGGTTTGAATTTCACGTTGAAAAGCAGCAGCAGCCTCTTGTTTCGTTGCAATTGAGTTTGTAGGTGTTGCATGAATTTGGTTGGCAAGTGAGGATGTAGCAACGACTGTGGGAATCGTCGTAGGAATAGTACTACCAACATTAATATTTATTGGTTGAATAGCTGTTGATTTAGCAGTATCTTTTTTTTCCGCTTCAAGTTCATCCAATACAGCTGTTATTCGGCTCTGATATTGTGGTAACTCAGTGGGTGGTATATTTTCCAAGTCAATTCCTTTTTGTAAAAGTCGTATACGAACTTCACTTTCGGTGAGACCACGTTTTTGTAATTCACCCGTTACCATTTGCATAATTCCGGGAGAAATAGTTTGAGCTTGAACAAGTGGGAGACCAATCAGAAATAAAAATAAGAACAGTGTTATTATATAAAAAAACGGAGTTCTCAGAATTTGTGATTTCATAAAGAATGAATATTTAATGGATGAATAAACTTGTTATATCTTGGTCATCTTAAAAGAGATACTAATGTTGAGTTAGACAAAAATAATTTCACAATCAAGTCCGTGCCAGATGTTCTAAAAACATAAGACGGCAAAATATAAATATATAAGAATGTAACTATAAAAAGAAATATGAATTTTGTAGTGAATAGCATTTTTTGAAACAAATTAACTTCATATTTTAAAGAATAAAAAACATATGACAGCCAAATAATTATCGATGCAAGTACATATCTTTGTGAAAAAACCTGCATAATTAATCCAATTGGAATAAAAATAATTGAATACAACGAAAGCTTATATAAAAATTGATACTTAGTATCAGATTCTAAATTTTCTGAATTTAATTTCATTAGTCTTTTATGGTTTAAATAGATAAATAACAGCCAAAATACCCATATGAGCATATTATAAATACCACCTAATAATGAAGAAATATCATTTTCAAGATAAGAGTTCATGTGATTAGAAAAATTAAAATTAATACGAGATAAAATGTATAGAAACACCCCTGCAAATAAACTAAATATTGCCATTTTTTTTGGGAATTTATCACTATTTATTACATAAAATAGATATATAAATGGATACATTGATAGAATACCAGAATGTGACAAATATGATATTATTGCAAAGACAGTAAATACAACATAGTTTTTTTTAACAATAAAATTATATGCTGCTATTAAGAAAAATGCAAAGGCAACATAGTATCTTATTTGGTTTGAAAGTGGTATTAATTGAAATATTAAGTAAATTGAAATAACACTAAACACGGCTGAATAATCAAATCGACTAGCAAAATAGAGAAATCCAAAACCCATTAAAACAATGTGCAATTGGTAGAGTTTTGAATAATCTGATCTGAGAAAAAAGAAAGTATTTGCTAAATAATTAAACAAAAAATCATTTACTTCAGATCTACCATAGAAAATAGATTCATAATTGTCCCAGTCATTATTATTTGTAACGTTAAATAAAAACAAGTAAAATACAAGTGCTCCTAATAATATACTAATTAGATTAACTAGTTTATTGTTTCTTGTCCCAAGAAAAAAGTATGTAACTATTAAAATAGAAAATAATGCATATAATACTAAATTCATATTCTAACTAGATTTTTCTTCCTAAAAGTGATTTATTTACTTTATTTTAGTAACTACATTTCCAGTTTCAATAACAATTCCTCGTTAAATATCAACTTTTACTTAAAATATCCAAAATAGTAATATCTCAGTTGATATTAAAAAGTCAATTAAAATGGCTGAATTAATAAATTATTTTCTTCTACCTTTAACAAAATAACTTATTTTATAAAAACCATATTTAAATATATTCCCATAGTCCAATTCTTTTAAAAGTTTAAATTGTAATCTATTACCATTTAATACATTGGAAAGCGATTTAACTCTCGATATCAAATAATTTGTTGTTGTTTTAATCTCTTCTTTATTAGCGCCAAACACATTATCGGTATGTTGTCTATAAAGAATTGTTGGTTTATCAACATATCTAATTACTCCATATTTACAAACGTTCAAAGCTATCCACGAATCGTGCATCTTTGTTTTAACTGAAAATGGCAAACATATTTCTTTGGCTTTCGAATTTATCATAATAGTACATGCGTTTACGCAGTTGCAAACTCCAAGGTAATTAAAATAAGACAGCAATTTAACATCCAGTCGGGCATACTTCCAAAATGACTCTTCAACCACTTCCAAATTCTCATTAACCACTTTTAGGTCAGTGAAAACAAGCAGAGGCTTTTCAGCATAAATGCTCTCCATTTCTTTCATTTTTAGTAGCGTATCTTCAATTTTATTTTCCAGCCACACATCGTCATGATCACTGAACATTGTATATTCGGCATCGGATTGTGTCAGTAACCATTCGAATGATTTGATCGTTCCTATATTTTCCCCACTGTAAAAAATAATTTTACCTTTATAATCCTCAGCTAATTTGTTTAAAATCTCTAAAGTTTGGTCAGTAGATCCATCATCTCTTATTATCAACCTCCAGTTTTTATAGGTTTGATTAAAAAATGATTGTATCTGTTGCATCAGATATTTTTCACTATTATATGTTGAAAGTAAAATATTAATCACAATTTTATTGTTAATTCATTATTATGTTTATAATCTAATTTTTTTGTTATAAACCAAATTTTTAAATCTCCAGAACATTCCAATAAAAACAACAAACTCGGTCAGAAATATAGCTATTGCAACCCCAATTAAATGATATTGAGGGATTAATAAAATAATTGATATTAAAGCTACAGCACCTGCAACAAAATAAACTCTTTGATATATTTTTTTATCACGTTCATCTCCAAGTGCTAATAATCCAAGTTGCCCGCATATTCCACCAACACCAATAAAGAAAGGTATTAAAGCCATTATTTTGAACAAATCTGTCGTCCCCTGATAGTCTTTCCCTAAAAAACTTACCAAATATTTTGAGAAGAAAAACATGGTGAGAAAAACAAGAACCATAACAAAACCAACAAACAGAGCTAATTTAACGACCATTGATTTTGCTTCCTTTTTGTTTTCTATTGACATGGCACTAATTTTCGGATAAAAAGACTGTGAAATAGGAACTAAAACCAAATATGCAATCGCCCGCATTATTCTATCTGCTGCCGAATACTTTCCAACTTCTGATGGAGTAGAAAAATATCCTAAGATGATTACAAACAATGCAGTATACATACTTGTGGCCATACTTGCTAGAAAAATCGGATAACTTAATTTTACTTCAGAAATAATCTGTTCTTTTGTGGTTTTTATCCAATTTGTAATATACTTGTTTCTGATAATCAAGTAACTGGCTACTAAACTCCCAAACAAATAAACCATTGATTGAATAAACGCTGCAAACAGATAATCATCGGGTTTCTTTACAAAAACAAAAGTCAAAGGCAATATTAGTAGTTTTGATATTATATTAATAATCGATATCGTTTTTATTTTTCCTATTCCCTGAAATAACCATACAAACGAAAAAGTGTCAGCAACAACCATAGAAAATAATACCAATAGGGTTTTAGAATATATGGAGAAACGCGGTATTGAAAAAGCAAATATCAGCATTATCAAAAAACAGACCCCAAGCAAACCCAATTTTGAAACTAATGTTGCTGAAAATACTTTGTTTAACTCGGTTTGATCCTCTTTACAAAGAGCCACCCGTTTTGTTGCGCTTAAATGAAATCCAAAATTAACAATTAACATTAGGTATTGAGTAATTGCTAATGAAAACCCGATATACCCAAATTTTTCGGCACCCAACGTTATCATCAGATATGGAAAAACTATCAGAGGCGCCAAATATGTAAAACCCTGTAATGCAATTAGATAGAATGTATCAAAAATTTCTTTTTTATGATTCATATACGGTTTGAGTCTCTTGTTTTATTAAATGAGCAAGTTCGTAAAAGTAGCTTATAATTTTGATAACCATTTATTTGCTGAAACTAGACTCGTTAAATCTGATTTAATTACTCAAGAACTCTTTTATTGTATCTACTACTCTGTCTAAGTCCTCTTCTGTCAATACAGGACTTGATGGAATACATAATCCGTTTGAAAATAATTTCTTCGAAACACCATTTCCATAATAAGGACACTCTACAAAAACAGGTTGTAAATGCATAGGTTTCCATAATGGTCTTGATTCAATATTTTCTCCTTCCAAGGCCTGACATAAATCATCGCGTGTTTTACCGCCTATTTCTTTGGGGTCAATAAGTATGGCTGTTAACCAATAATTAGATTGAAATAGATTATCCGGTTCCGATTGAAACGAAATGCCTTTTATATCGCTCAATTTTTTTCGGTAAAAAATGTTATTAGCTCTTCGTTTATCAATATGATTTTGTAGTTCAAACATTTGACCACGACCAATACCAGCACAAATATTACTCAACCTATAATTATATCCAATTTCTAAATGCTGATAATGCGGAGCTTGTTCACGAGCCTGAGTAGCATAAAACATAGTCTTTTTTGCCTGTTCTTCTGTATTACAGACTAAAGCACCGCCTCCGGATGTTGTTATTATTTTGTTTCCATTAAATGAAAAACAGGCAAGATCACCCAAGCTACCACATTTCTTTCCGTTATACTCCGAACCTAATGCTTCAGCAGCATCTTCAAGTACTGGAATATCATAACGTAAAGCAATCTCCATAATTTCTTTCATTTTTGCAGGCATCCCATACAAATGAACAGGAATAATTGCTTTAGGCTTTTTACCGGTTACCTTTATTCTATCAATAATTGCATTCTCCAACAATTCAGGATTCATATTCCATGTATCGGTTTCACTATCAATAAAAACTGGACTAGCACCCAAATAAACAATAGGATTTGCAGAAGCTGTGAAAGTAAATGATTGACAAATTACCTCATCACCCGGTCCGACTCCTAACTGTAACAAACCTAAATGAATAGCTGCTGTACCTGAATTTAGCACTACAACTCTTTTATTTTCTACAATATAATCTTCAATAGCCTTTTCAAAAGCATCTACATTTGAACCCAATGGAACCACCCAATTTGTGTCAAATGCTTCTTTTATATATTCCTGCTCTTTACCACCCATATGAGCAAGTGAAAGCCAAATTTTGTTTTTCATAATAACTATTTTGAAAATCTATATCTCAAATGAATATATTTCTTGAACCACTTTGTATTTTTAACAGTTTTGAATTGTCATTTTTACCAATAAGTAGAAATATTAATTTAGCAGTTTTCTTAGTATAGAAAAATACCTTTTTTCGCCGAAAAGCTTGAATAAAATATATTTGAAATATTGATTAAATACTGCCCCAAAAATTGTCTTAAATTTCAATTTTCTATGATTGCTTTTGGTAATTTCGAATCCCTCTTTAATTATTTGATTTATCAATTTTAATGATCTGGGAACTGTTGAAATACCTCCTAATTCAAAATCAATAACAATTACATTTACAAAAACTGCTTCAAGTTGATTTAATGCTTTTAATTTATAATCTATATCTGCTGCAATCTTATAATTTAAATTGTATGAGTTACTTTTATAAAAAGATTTTGGAAATAATATAGCCTGATGATTTGGACTAATTTGCGACAGCCAATCTTTATAGTTATCGACCGTAATTTTTAAACACGGGAGATAAAACACGGTTGAATCATTGTAAGTATTGTTAGTTCTCCCAAAATACAACTTATTTTTGCCATCAATCTTTGATGCTAATATTTCAAGAGAATTTTTATCACTGAAAGCATCACCAGAGTTAAGAAATAGAGCAAAATCTCCTGTTGCATAACTTATCCCTTTATTCATAGCATCATACAAACCATTATCCTTTTCAATAACTGATTTTGAAATTAACGATCTATAATTCCTGATCACATCTAAACTGTTATCTGTAGAACAGCCATCCACAACTATTAATTCGATATTTTCATAAGTTTGACAATCAATTGATTTTAGCGTATGTTCTATACCAATTGCATCATTCAAATTTATTGTAATAATCGATATTAAATACATATAAACATCTTATTATTAGTATTTTATTTTAATCATAAGTTCATGACTAAAGAATATATTTCATCAATCACTTCGTATTTTAATTGAATTTGTTTGTCCTTTTCGCAGAAAAAGTATATCTCATTTAATTCTAATTTTGTAATCAGTTCTATACCTATATTTAAAAGATCCTCATTGCCGGTTGGGATAAAAAGATTATTATTAATGCATGCAATATCAATTATTTTCTTTTCAAAAAGTACGCGTATATATACAAAACCGAATTTCTCTTTATCAGATATTACCTGATGATAATTTACGATTGTAAAAGCGGGTTGATTACTTTTTTGATTTGGAATCAAGCGGCAAACATTTCTTTCTTCAGTATATACATATGGATAATTTGCCATCCAGTTCCGGGCTCTCATGTTGCTTTTGTAAACATGTAATTGCAATATCATGAAACCTTTATTTCTATTGCTATCAATTATGTGTTGCATAAAACATCTACCAATATTTTTTCCTTTTTGAGCCGGATCTAATGCCAGCCAATTGAGGTTGGCAACAGGGAATTCGTCTCGTAACTCGGCAAAACCAACAATTACCTCATCACATTTTGCTACCAAAAAGTTGTAAATACTGAATGGATTCTGAACTTCGAGACCCAACATTTCCTTCACGCCACTTGCTCCATATTTTGAAAAAGTGAGATATTTTGGCTCAAAAGTGGCTGTATTTATATCCAAACACACATACATATCTGCTTTCGTTTGAATTTTGTCAATAACAATTTCTGCTTCCATTCTAACTTTAATTATTCATGTATTTCCTGTAAGCCGGGAAAAAGTCTTTTTCATTAAACTCTTCTGATACAATGTTTTCAGCTTCATATTTTGTCTTTTTATCTATTAAAATATCATTATATAATTGATGAGAAATAATCCATCTGCCAGTGTTATAATCAATTACATCGTTTGGGAAAAATGCTTTCTTGTATTTGAAAATACCATCTTCGCTACCATAACCACCACCCAAAACGAAATACTTAATTCCATTAACTCTGGCCCAGTTAATCATTTCATATTTTAATAAATCATTGGGTCTTTTTTCAAAGTAATCACCTAATGTGCCACCCAAAAACGAGAAGATTGTTTCATCGGATATTAATACCATCTCAACCGATATGGCTTTATTATGGTCATAAATAAAAGTAAACATACATAGGTTACCACACTGACTGACAAAGCTAATAAACGTTTCGATCGTATAGAAAAAAGATTTTTGAGCATTGTTTCTCACCATTGTATCTTTATAAACAGTATAAAAATCCTGCAACTCAACTTCGCTTAATTCAGTTCCATAAACTATTTCACACTTCAAGCCTTCTCTTATAGCTTTTTTTACATTCTTCCTGACTTTGTGTTCGAATCCAAGCCATTGTTCGTCTTCCGCAACAATATTTCCTTTTATATTCTTTAAAGTCGGCAATATTTCTCCCGGAAATCCTGTCATTTGCCGGTCTAAACCAATCCTCAGAAAACAACTAACTGTATTTGCCCATTTGAAATATTCTTCAACTTCAACCCATGATTTTTTTATAAAATCTTCATCTGCGTTTTTCGAAATAATTTGACCTGAATATCCATACGGTGAACTAAAGTCCTTAAAGCCATCAAATCCGGGAATCGCTTTCAAATATCCCGGCAAAAGGAATATTTTATCTGATTCTTTGTAACATAAGCATATTAGATTCTCAAATCCATTCGAAAAATTCGAAAAGAATTCAAGGGTATCATATGGTCTTTTATAACTAATGCCAGTAAGCAATTCATTATATATTTTACGATGTTCTGGTATGTTTAAATCGAGAATCTCAATCATTTCGTAGTACAAATTTGCCTTTCAATATCTAAATCCTGTAACTCTTGCTTAGTGTCAACTACAATATCTTTGGCTGTCAACACATTCTGAATTGTTTTAAAAACAATTTTTATATCGCCAAAAAAGGAAATATTTTCTACATACTGCACATCCAATCCTAATCTTGTATCCCAATCAATTAAATTCCGACCATTTATCTGTGCTAAACCTGTTATACCGGGACGAACACTGTGTCTTTTTCTTTCTGTTTCGGTATAAAATGGCAAATACCTTATCAACAATGGTCTGGGCCCAATAAATGACATATTTCCGCTTACTATATTGAATAGTTGAGGAAGTTCGTCAATGGAAGTTGAACGAATAAATTTTCCAAACTTAGTCAAGCGTTCAGCATTGGATAACAGATTTCCGTTACAATCACATTCCTCTGTCATTGATTTAAACTTAACAACTTTGAATAAATGTTCATTCTTCCCCGGTCTCATCTGATAAAAGAACACTCCAGCTCCTTTATTAGCCACTTCTAAAACAAAAATTACCAATAACATAACAGGACTAAGAATAATCAACCCTCCTAGTGAAAATATAAAATCAAAGAAACGTTTCCAAAAAATAATATACATATTTCAGCATTCCTGTTTAAAAAAAACTAAACTTCCAAGCTATTTTAAATATTCAATTCTGACCGAATATTCTGAGCTAATCTATTGTATATCATTCCGCTGTTTAATCTTTCATTTATCAGTTTTATGGAATTTTGTTTCCATAATTTGTATGTATCCCAGTTATAGCATACCTCAAACAATATTTTAGAAAGGTTATTCTCATCAAAATTGCGTCCTATTGAATATTCGTTAACCATATCGGCTGTTTCACCTTGCAGGTTGTTTAATACAAATAATTTTAACCCCACATAATCATTAAACTTATAGCTATAAACCACTTTGGTTGTTGCCTTAAATGAATTAATGGCAATATCACAGCGTGAAAGATATTTCAGATAATCATTGTAAGGCATTCTGCCGGTAATTTGAGCATTTAGCTTATTTTCTTGTATATAATCACTAATTTGATTTCTGCATTCACCTTCTGCAACAAAAAAGAAACGGTAATTAATTCCTTCTGAATCAATGTATTTTATTGCTTCCAGGATAGAATCAAAATCATAACTATTTCCCAAACTTCCCCCATAACATATCCAGATTTCTTCATTTTCTGTTCGATCCGGTACCTTACTTGATAGTACCAACCTGTTCATTTCTTCCATATCTACGCCAAGATAGGTGTGTGACCATTTAGTCGTTTTGCTTTTTTTCAATGCTATCTCAGCATATTTTTTTGACTCGGCGGAAATATAATCAGCCATTGAATAGGCTTTATTAGTAATATATGTCCATGGGGAAAAAAGTGGTTTTAAAAACTTGTATTTCAAAGAAATAGGGAATAATGAGTCTGGCCATAAATCAATAACATCTACTACAAATTTGATTTTTCTTCTTTTGCAAAATCTACCACAATAATACGCTGTAAGAGATGCCGGCATTGCGCAATAAATTAATTGTGGATGAATATCTAAACCAAATAAATACCTGTATAATTTAATTGCAAATACAATATGACTATAAATTCGTTTTATTGAAAGATTCTTCTGATAAGACGGAACATGAATAAAATGAACAAATTCAGATTGATTTTCAGGTTTATATTGTTTAGTTGCATGGTTAAAGTCAGCTGTTATTATAAATCTGTCAAACTCATAAAAAGCCTTATAAATATTGTCAACCCGATAATTGTGGTCGGTATTAATATCTCCAAATAATGAAACTAACAATATTCCATTTTTCATGAAGGTAAATGATTGCAAGAATTTGCTTTAGTAATATGGGAAAAAGTCCGCAGTGAAAATCACTGCGGACTCTGAAGGGAAATTATAATTTTACAAATTTTTGAGTTCCAATCTGACCATTAGCCAATTTGATTCTCACTAAATACTGACCTCTAACAAGGTCATTCAAAGGAATTGTTTTAGAATTAGAATTAACAGTCACAGTTCTTAAAGTTTGACCTACTAAACTGACAATACTTAACTCAGAAATTTCGTTATCAGCACTTACATTCAAACTGTTTTTTGCCATACTTGGATAACATTTGATGCCATTGTCGGCAATTACAGAATAAATCCCTGTAGTATATGCGCCATTATAAAACAATATATTGTCAACATAGAAAGTGCCTGGTCCGGAGAAAGTTCCAAAACCTACCTGAACTGGTAAAGTCGATGCACCGGAAGATAAAGAACTAACAGGAATATCAAACCGGTTCCAGGCATTAGCAGTTAGAGTGCTGTAATTCGAAGGAGTAGGCAACACGATCCATGTACCAGTTGGACTTACACAATATTTCATTGTAGCACCTACTGCATCGGCACCCGGATAAATGTCAAAATGCAAATTTGTCATTCCGGTTATAGTTAATGCATCGAATTGAACTCCACCTCCGCCACCACCGGCCGTTGTGGCAACTAACATCAACGCATTTCCACCATTAGCTAAGGTTACTGCCGACCAGGTAGAATTCCACCACTGTTGAGTAAGATATACGAAGTTTGTAACAGCTGGAGTATAAGCATCACTATATATTGATTTTACATTAGCAGCAGCAACAGTAGGAGTCGGTGAAGCAGCTATTGGTAATCCTGCTTGTGTAACTGTAACTGTTTTTGTTGTAGCATCTGTTCCGGTGACTGTTACAGTAGCTGTTCTGCTTGCAGTGCCAGTATTAGCTGTAGCTGTACATGTTACGGTTGCACCCGCTGAAGTTCCACTTGTTGGGCTTACTGTTAACCAGGATTGATTGCTTGATGCAGTCCAGTTTTGAGTAGCAGTTACAGCAAAATTGCCGGTACTGTTTGCAGGTTGAGCAATAGCGACCGAACTAGTAGAAACAGTAAGTGTAATTGTTGCATCAGTCCAATAATAGATATTATCCAAATAGATAGTATTGTTTGGAATTGAGGTAATACCAGCTGCCTGGTCAGATTTAACAATAAATTGAAATATTGATGATAAATTGACAGGAGATGCGGCCCAACCACTAAAATATGTTAATGGAATATCAATGCTATTCCAAGACCCTTTAGTAAAACCTGTAGCTGACTCTAAATTGTAAAGATATTGATTACCACCAGTCGAAATCGGGCTTACACCTAAATTTGTAAATTCAAGAGCTGAAGGCACCCAAATATCGACATGCAAATATTTCATCCCACTTACATCGATAGTAGATGCTAAAGAAGCGCCATGATAATAAACACCAGCTCCACCTGCAGCAGTAGAAGGTGTTAAGCAAAGAACACTTTTACCACTAATAGGATAGGAAGTAGGTACAAACAAACCACCCCAAGCATCGTTGGCACTCATAGTCATAAGTGATGCATTAGTAAACACACCACTACTGTTGTACGTAAAGATTGCTTTTCCAGCTGCTACAGTTGGAGTAAGTGTAGTTGTCGGTTGTGCAAAAGCACTAACTGAAGCCAATGAAATGGCTAAGATTGCAAAAAATCTGGTAATTGTTTTCATTGTTTTAAAAATTAAATTGTTAGTAAAAAATCAATTAATAATGCTGTATATAAAATTAATAATAATAAAAATGAGCTTTTGTGTTTTATAATACCTTTTTAAGAATAATTTCATTCTATATGATTTGAAGTCCGCAGTGTAATTCACTGCAGACTTCAAAGAACTTATAATTTGACAATTTTTTGAGTTCCAATCTGACCATTAGCCAATTTGATTCTCACTAAATACTGACCGCTAAAAAGGTCATTCAAAGTAATTGTTTTTGAATTAGAATTAACAATCACAGTTTTTAAAGATTGACCTAGTAAACTTACAATACTTATCTCCGAAATTTCGTTATCAGCACTTACATTTAAACTATTTTTTGCCATATTTGGATAACATTTGATGCCATTGTCGGCAATTACAGAAGAAATTCCGGTAGAAATAGTATATACGCCATTATAAAACAATATATTGTCAACATAGAAAGTGCCTGGTCCGGAGAAAGTTCCAAAACCTACCTGAGTTGGCAGGGTCGATGCGCCGGATGCTAAAGAACTAACAGGAATATCAAAGCTGTTCCATGCATTCGCAGTAAGAGAGCTGAAATTCGTTGGAGTTGGTAACACAATCCATGCACCAGCCGGAGTTACACAATATTTAATTGTTGCATTTGCTGCATCGGAACCTGGATAAATGTCAAAATGCAAATATGTCATTCCGGTTATAGTTAATGCATCGAATTGAACTCCACCTCCGCCACCACCGGCCGTTGTGGCAACCAACTTCAACGCATTTCCACCATCACCTAAGGTTACTGCCGACCAGGTAGAGTTCCACCACGCTGGATTTGAGAAGTTTGTAACAGAAACAGTATAAGCATCACTATATATTGATTTTACATTAGCAGCAGCAACGGTAGGAGTTGGTGAAGCAGGTATTGGTAAACCGGCTTGTGTAACTGTTACAGTTTTTACGGTAGCATCAGCTCCGGTGACTGTTACCGTAGCTGTTCTGCTTGCAGAGGCAGTATTAGCTGTAGCTGTTAATGATACGGTTGTACCAGCTGAAGTCCCACTTGTCGGGCTAACAGTCAACCAGGATTGATCGCTTGATGCAGTCCAGTTTTGAGTAGCAGTTACATTAAAACTAGCGGTACTGTTTGCAGGTTGAGCAATAGATACTGTAGAAGTAGAAACAGAAAGTGTAGCTGTTACATCAGTCCAAAAATAAATATTATCTACATAAATTGTATTGTTAGCTGTAGAAGTTAATGTAATCGGATTTACAATTTTAAAAATCCATTGATTGAGATTAGTCATGTTTACACCTGAAAAATTACCAGACAATGTAATATTGACCGAAGCCCAAGATCCTGGAGTTAAATTTGAGAAAATGTTGTATATCGGTTGAGTAGAAGAAGGACTCAAAGGGCTTAAATTTAAATCGGTAAATTCAAACCCTACAGGTACCCAAACATCTAAATGTAAATACTTCATCGCAGCAACATTAATGTTAGACGCTAAGTTACCGCCATGATAATAAGTGCCTGCAGCTCCAGTCAAAGTTGTTGGAGCAAGACAAATAACATTCTTACCGCTAATCGAATATGGACTTTCGGTAAACTTACCCCCCCACTGATTACCATCAGACATATCTAACAATGCAGCATTGGTATAAGTGCCACTACTGTTGTAAACAGACATTACATTTGCAGCTACAACTGTTGGAGTATTAGGCAAACTGGACGGTTGTGCAAAAGCACTTACTGTAGCCAAAGAAATGGCAACCATTGCAAATAATCTTGTAATTGTTTTCATTGTTTAAAAATTTTAATTGTTAATAATAAATTAAATATAAAATTGGATTTAGAGTTTTATCTTTTATGAATAATCCAAGTGATTTACAATTTGTAGCGTGTAGCTTTAGATGTACTTTCAAAAGCCAGTATAATAGTTAATAAATGGAATAATCTGGTTATTTACTTTTTGATTGTAATTGGGTTTATGTACGAAATAAATTTCATTTTCATTTATTGAATACATTGCAAATATAGATACATATCCGATATACAACGAATATTTTACTACGCAAAAATTCGATTTTACTACAGTTTCAATACACAGAAATACGCTATAATTAAATTTATATATTTGATATTCAAATTGATAATAAATTACATGTTATATAACATATTTCACATTTCAATTCAACCCAATAAATACAAATAAATTGTATGAGAAAACGAAAATTTGAACTTCTATTTTAAGAATCCTTTTCATAACCAGAATCGAATGCAAAGAATAAAGATAAAGTAGCATTGTTTTCAAAAATACATGGAGGAGTTTAATACTCTCAAATCATAATCCAACCCTACAATGTAAAAGTCATCTCATTTCTTTCATTTAATCCCATAAAATATCTCCTTGGTAATTGGATACATAGTTAATTATAATAGATTCGAATATAAACTTTTCATTACCTTCTTTGGTTTACGATCTACCGTAAATAATCCCCAGTGTTTTTCTGGTTCTAGTGGCTCAGGTGATCCTTTCCAGGGTTCATCAAATGCTTCAAAAATAAAAGTCAGAACACCTTCTTTCTTACACCATTTCATTAAATCATTATAATAAATTGCTTGAAATTCTTCTCCAACATTATCCGGATGAATGCCACGTCCATTGGATTGAGTTGCCCAACCGGCCTCTGTAATCACAACCGGTTTGTCAGGATAACGTTGAGCAATACTTTCATAATTTTGCTTGGTATACGCCATAGCTTCATGAATATTTTTATATTCCCATACAGGATAGGTGTGAATGGAGATAAAATCTACTACTTCAACTAATGTGTTCAATTTATCATACCATGGAACATAATTATCGCAGAAGGTAATTGGTTGTTTGGCATATTGCTTTATAATTTTTACATATTTCACGATCCTATTCACGGGTACATAATGGTCTGTCCAATCCACTGTGGCTTCATTCCCGGCCGAAAGTGCAAAAACAATATCAGGATATTTATTCGCTAATCGTATTAGCTTTTTTATTTGCCTTAAGTTATCAATTTTATTTTGTTTAATTTGTTCTTCGGAGTAGATGGTTCCCCATGGACAGCCGAAATTATTCATTTCAGCACCAATGTAAGCACCAAGCATTACTTTAAAATGCAGTTTTTGCTTTTTAATGACACTTAGCACTATTTCTGCATGTTTAGAACAATCATACAGCCGTAAATACGACCAATTTTTTTGGAGTATTAATAAGTCCTCAAATATCTGATCATAACTTGGATAAACGCAGCTATCAGGGCTTTGTCCTTCTCTGTAACCGGAATAACAGATTGCTTTCCCATCGGGAAGATTTAGTTTTTTTAATAAATCCATTTTCGTAAGTTGATTTTCAAAATTGTTAAAGTATAGCACCCATTAGAATTAAACAATATCAAATCTATTATGAATTAATTATTTTTTGTCTGATGTCTGATGTCGATTATTATTGAAGTTAATAAACGAAATACAACGAATTAATTAATATGTCTTAATAATTTTTTAAACATAAACAAACGGGGTCTTTTGTCTTGGTTCTTATATCTTAATTCTTTTGTCTTTTGTCTTGGTTCTTTTATCTTAATTCTTTTGTCTTTTGTCTTGGTTCTTTTATCTTAATTCTTTTGTCTTGGTTCTTGACTCTTGGTTCTTTGCTCTTGATTCTTGCGTTCTTATAATCTTTTTTGTGGATCAGAAAAATTCACTTCATCTGTACTAACTTAAAATGGCTTTTTAGTTTATTTATTTTTAAAAAACTTTTCGCTTTTATTACCGGTTTGGTACACTCGCACATAATCTACATACATCTTGGCTTCCCCATCGTTGAATGCTGTTATTTTGTTAATATCATAGATTTCAGAGTAAGTACCTCCTACTGCCACATTAAAAATAAGATAGAACGGCTTTCGGAAATATCGTGAAGGTTCGTTCTGCATTTCTGTACCTGTTAAAGCTAAAGTATAATAGGGTTTCTTTGTTGGGGTTTTTTCTAAATCTAAATACATTTTGATTGAATCGGGTGTCCAAAAAAGCGTATAAGTATGAAAAGCATCCTGCAAACTATATTCATTCCTACTGCTAATACCTTTGTGCGGCCAATTACCGTTGTTCCAGCTTTCGCCCCAGTGACAGGCACCATTGAAATACCTATCCTGAACATTTTGTTCTATACCGGTTATTTTCCCCATTTCCACAATATCAATCTCCCCACATTTAGGCCAGTTGCTTTCTTCCTGGTTATGGTCAAAGCCTAACATCCAAAATGCAGGCCATAAGCCATTAGCTGTTTTAGGCATTTTAATTCGCGCAACAACTTTTCCGTACATAAAAGTTAATTTTCCTTTGGTGGAAACTCTGCCCGAAGTACACGGTCTTCCTTTAAATTCCTCTTTTTTAGCTGTAATTATCAGGCAACTTTCATTCGTAACAGGTTCTTTTCCAATCGTTACATTTGCTCCATGATAGAATTGTATTTCTTTATTACCTCCACCATTACCTGTTTCGCGTGGAGTCCATATAGTAGTGTCGATGGACGGTCTATTGAAATCGTCTTGCCATACTAATTTATATTCTTGTGAAAAACCAAAGTACGGAATAATACCAAAAATTACTACTAAGAGTATTTTAATCCCTGTACCGGAACTAAACGACTGATTGATATTATATTGCACTTTCATAAATTAGTATTAATCTTTGTTTTTACCAACAGAAAACTTTTTTGATTTAAATATAACTTTTCCAAAGTTTAGCACTTTGGAAAAGTTTATTTTTTGATTTATTGTTTAATAAATTTACGAATCGATTGTTGACCGTTTTCCATCTTCAATACAACCAAATAGTTTCCGGTTGGTATATCGCTTATATCAACGATTTGAATTAGCCCGTTCACTTTTAGTACTTTTACCGTTTGACCTAACATGTTTTTCAACTGTATTTCCTGAATTTCAGTGCCGGCAGATATGGTAATGAAGTTGGCAGCAGGATTAGGATACATTCGAATATCAGAAGTAGTAATTGTTTCAACAGCCATTGCACCACAATTATTTCCAACGGTGTATGACAATTGTTTGGTTACGTTCATTCCTCCTGCATAAGCAAATTTACAAGCCACTTTTATAATTGATCCGGTTGTTTTTCCTGACAAGGTAATGGAGAATTTTTTGCCGCCCACATTAGTCATCGGAGTTTCAACAAAGCCTGAAGTATAATCCCAGAGGTAAGCCACAACTCCTGCTTTATTATCGAGCATTTCAAAATTGATCGTTACATTACTTCCCGAAGTAGTAAAGCTGTAATTATATCCTGTATCGAATGCTCCTTGAGAAGCCACATTAGATACTCCGGCACAATCACTGCTAGGCAATGTAGTGGCAGTTAATGCTATTGAACCGGTTGTTGCTGCATTTAGAGATGCGTCTTTGGCAGTAACTGTAAAATTATAACTTGTGCCAGGCATCAGTCCGGTGACTATAAACGATTTCTGAGTACCTGAAACAGCTTCGGTTGATGAGGTGGTTCCGTTATACGAAACGGTATAAATGACACTGCCACTGTTGTCCGTTCCATTCAGTAAAAATTCAGCACTGCTCTGTGTTACGGCTCCTATACTGGCAGTAATTCCTGTTGGGGGAGTGGTATCGGCAGTAAAAGTGTTAGTACTATGGAATTGTTCGCCTGTATCCCCCTTTTGATATATACGGATATAATCGATGTACATTTTTGCGGGAGTTCCGTCGGTTGGAACAGCAGTAACTGCATCGGCTGTAGATATTCCGGTGAAAGCTGC
>TBL_comb47_HYPODRAFT_10002408_pt1 | contig 23135 bp, 18 predicted proteins | sample TroBogypolimnion_40_FD_10682 | JGI IMG/M metagenome (IMG submission 10682)
TCGCCGGGCTTTATAAGTATCTCATCTCCTTTAATCACATCTTTAATATTCAATTCAATCTCTCTGCCATAACGAATAACTGTAACCGTTTTAGGTTGCAAGTCCATAAGTTTCTTTATTGATGAAGAAGCACGAGTTTTAGCCCTTTCTTCAAGAAATCTACCTAATAAAATCAACGTTATAATTACAGAAGCAGATTCATAATAAACATGAACATCCGAATTATTATTTAACAATGTTGGAAAGAAACTATTGAGGACGCTATAAATGAAAGCAACACCTGTACCCAAAGCAACGAGAGTATCCATATTAGCCATACGATGCATGGTTTGTTTCCATGCAGTAGTATAGAATTCAGCACCACTAATAAATATTACTGGAATGGTAAGTAAAAGCAATAAATAGTTTTGCCCGTTAAAAGGATGATGAAAAAACATTGAAATAATAAAGACAGGTAAAGTAAACCCGATAGCTATTATTAATTTTCTTTTTAATTCATAAAAACGTTTATGTTCCTTTTCTTTTTTCTCAGCTAAAGATAATTCTTCAATAAATAATTCATAACCTATTGCTTTAACAGTTTTCTTTAAAGATTCAAGATTAGTTGAATCAGGCTCATAATCCAGAATAACAGAACGGTTAGCATAATTAACAGTAGCATTGTTAACTCCTTTTTGAGATTTCAGCATGCTTTCAACACTTAAAGCACAAGAAGCACAAGTCATTCCCCCAACTTCCAGCGATATTTTAATACCTTTATCAGACATATAAATATTTATTAATTCATTTAAATAAGCAACAAAGGTACTAATAAAAAGTTATCAGAATAAAAAAGAAATAATAATTATTATTTTTAGAGCTTTTCAAACAACGAAAATATAAAGCATTAAATAACAAGCAATATTATTTATAATAAGTCTAAATAATGTTACTATGGTAACAATGTTACGAAATTAACAAATTTATTTGTTTGTTAAGATTAAACCTTGTAATTTTGCAAACTGAAATTTATGTTAAGAATAAACATCAGGCTAATTATAAAAGTAATGAAAATCAAAGAGGTTGCAGAGCTGTTAAAAGCAAAAGTTTATGGTAGTGAAGATAATATCAATAAAGAAGTTGAATTTGCTTTTGCATCAGATTTGATGAGTGATGTTTTAACTTTAAAGGCAAACAATGTATTATTACTTACAGGTCTAGCTAATATCCAATCGGTAAGAACTGCAGAAATGGCTGAGGTTACAAATATAATATATGTAAGAGGAAAGAAAATTACTGCTGACATGAAAGATCTAGCTGAAGAATCAGGAATACTTTTGATGGAATGTAATTATTCGATGTTTAAAACAGCCGCTTTATTATATAATGCAGGTGTTAATCCTATTTATTAAATAAGTAATGCAATTTAAATATTCAATAGAAGGTGGTGATTTCTCAAAGGCTGGCAATGCTTCCAGCCAGGTGAAGAAAATGTTGAAACAGTTAAATGTTGAACCACAAACCATAAAACGAGTTGTAGTTGCTTTATATGAAGCGGAAGTTAACATAGTGGCTCACGCATATAATGGGATAATAGATATTACAATTGAGACCGATAAGATAGTAGCTAAACTAACTGATAATGGTCCGGGTATACCTGATATAAATCTGGCAATGACTGAAGGTTTTTCAACTGCCACTTCTCATGTTAGAGAAATGGGATTTGGTGCAGGTTTAGGATTACCGAATATTAAAAAGAACGCTGACAAACTCGAAATTAAAAGTGAAGTCGGCAAAGGAACTGAATTAACAATAACAGTAAATCTGTAGATCAAACAATGGACAAACAATATTTTCATCATGCTTTAAAAATAAGCGAGAAGGAATGTACCGGCTGCACTCATTGTGTAAAGGTTTGTCCAACCGAAGCTATCAGACTTAAAGCCGGTAAAGCTTACTTATACGAAAATAGATGCGTTGATTGTGGCGAATGTTTTAGAGTTTGTCCTGTCAATGCAATCTTTGTAGATCACGATGATTTTAACGAAATCTTTAGTTATAAATACAGAGTATTATTAGTGCCTTCTGTAATGCTAGGACAGTTTCCTGAAAACATATCTACTTCACAAATATTTAATACTCTATTTGAATTAGGATTTACACATGTTTTTGAAATAGAAAAGACGGTTGATATATTAATAGAAGCAAGAAATAAGTTTAAAACGGATAAGCAAAATATTAAACCTTTGATATCTACATTCTGTCCGGCAGTTGTAAGATTAATTCAGGTTAAATTCCCTTCTCTTGTTGAACATCTTATTTTACAAAAGTCACCAATAGATATTGCAGCTATGTATTATAAGAAGTTATTGTTAGATCAAGGTGCTAATTCAAATGAAATAGGCTTATTCTATATTACTCCTTGTGCTGCTAAGATTGCTGCTGTTAAAAGTCCTGTAGGTGAAGATACTTCTTTAATCTCAGGAGTTATTAATATGAATTTTATCTACAATAAAGTTTATAAAGCAATAAAACAAAATGACAAAGGTCGTTCCTATGTACCATTAAAAGAAACTTTATCAGCTGAAGGTTTATTGTGGAGCTTAACTGATGGCGAAAAAGAAACATCATGGGGAAGAGCTTTAGCAATTGATGAGATACACAATGTGATTGAATTTCTTGAGAAGATAGAAAATGACGAGATAAAAGATTTAGACTTTCTTGAACTAAGAGCTTGTGATGAAAGTTGTGCAGGAGGAATTCTAACAAGTAGAAATAGATTTTTAACTGTAGAGACTCTTAAAAATAGAGCCCAATCTATCCTAAATGGCACTACAAAAGACGAGAGCAAACCTAATGAAGTTGATGTTTATAAAGAATATCTTATTAATAATATAGGTATAAAAGAAGTTAAACCTCGTTCGATGTTAAAGCTTGATGAAGATATGTCAGAAGCTATTAATAAACTAGGAGGTATTCATGAAATTATGACTTTTCTGCCAATGACTGATTGCAGTCTTTGTGGTGCTCCAACTTGCCAGACTCTTGCTGAAGATATTGTTTTTAAAAGGGCTGAACTTACAGACTGTATTTTCATTCAAAGGAAATTGGAACAAAATGGGAGTATGTCGATGAAAGAAGCAATAGAGAAAATGGAACATATTTGGGGATATAATAAAATAGACACTAAATAATAAATATTATGACTGTTAATGATATTGTAAACAAATTAGACCTTAAAGTTTTTAGTGGTGAAAAAGGTTTAACTAATGAAGTTAAATTCGGATATTCATCAGATTTATTAAGCGATGTAATGGGTAATGCTGAAGCAAATAGCATTTGGGTTACATTGCAAACACATAAAAATGTTATAGCCATTGCATCATTAAAAGAATTAGCTGCAATTATACTTGTAAAAGGAAACAAACCTGAAGAGGATGCAGCAATTGCAAGTAATGAAGAAAACATTCCTGTATTAGGAACTGATATGCAAACATTCGAGATTTGTGGAGAACTATATAAATTGCTAAAGTAATGAATTCATTTAGGGCTGATATACATATACACACTGTGCTATCTCCATGTGGAGATTTGTATATGAGTCCTATTAATATAATTAAGAAAGCAAAAGAAATGCAGTTGGATATAATTGGTATCACCGATCATAATTCAACTAAACAATGTTTAACTGTGAAAAAGCTAGGAAATAAATATGGTATCTTTACTCTTTGTGGTGCTGAAATTACTACAAAGGAAGAAATTCATAGCCTTGTGTTTTTCGAGAATGATGAAAACTTAAAGTCTTTTCAAAATTATATTGACGAACATCTTCCTAATGTTGAAAATGATGTAAATAGATTGGGTTATCAGTTAATTGTTGACGAAGATGAAAATGTGATTGAAGAAGAAGAACGATCTTTATACTCTGCTTTAGATATTTCAATAGATAACCTAGCTGATGAAGTACATAGACTTAATGGCATCTTTATTCCGGCTCATGTAAATAAATCAAAGAATAGTATCATAAGTCAATTAGGGTTTGTCCCTCCTACTTTGAAAGCTGATGGATATGAAATTTCAAGACACATAAGTAAAGAAGATTTCTTAAAAACAAATTCATACTTAAATTCCTATACTTTTATATCTAATTCAGATGCGCATGCAATAGCAGATGTTGGTTCTGTGACAAATACTTTTTACATGAATGAGCTTAGTTTTGAAGAAATAAAGAGAGCATTATTAAAAGAAAACGGCAGAGAAATAATAATTAATTAAAATATACTTTTTGCATCAATGAAAGACTTATCTTTGCATATTCTTGATATATTACAAAACTCAATTGAAGCCAAGGCTACATTGTTGAAAATTAATATTGAGGAAAATACAAAGGACAATGTTTACACCCTAACAATCGAAGATAATGGAAAAGGGATGTCAAAAGAAATGCTTAATAAAGTTATTGATCCATTTTTTACTTCAAGAACTACAAGAAAAGTTGGATTAGGAATTCCTTTATTAAAACAAAAAGCAGAACTAACAGGGGGTTCTTTTTATATTGATTCGGAAGAAGGAAAAGGCACAATATTAAAAGCTTCTTTTATATTTAATAATATTGACAGACCGGCTTTGGGAGATATTGCAGGTGTTTTGGTTTTAACTGCTGCTTCAAATGAAAACATTCGGTTTGTTTATCAACATAATACTAAAGAAGGAGAATATATTTTTGATACAGATGAAATAAAAGAAGCATTGGATGGTATGAGTTTAAATAATGCAAAGGTCATACATTATTTAAAAGATATGATAATTGAAAATTTAATAGACATTCAATATACAAAATAACAAGAAAGTAATTATAAATAAAAGTCACAAATCATGACAAAAGTAAAATCTTTGGCTGATCTCAAGCTAATGAGAGCAGAAATGGAAGCTAAGTTAAGTCTTAGAGAAAAGAGTAATAACTCTGAAAAAATGGTTCAGATTAAAGTTGCAATGGCAACATGTGGAATTGCTTCAGGAGCAAAAGACGTTATGGATTTCTTAATCGACGAACTCGATAAAAGAAACATTGAGGCAGTAGTTTCTCAAACAGGTTGTATGGGTTATTGCTATGCGGAACCTACTATTGAAGTTACATTACCAAATCAGGATCCTGTTGTTTTTGGATATGTTAACTTGAAGAAAGCGGATGAGATCATCGAAAAATACATTAAGAATAATGAATTAGTTGATGGAGTTATTCCAATGAATTACGAAACAATTGAAAAAAAATAATTAAAGGAGGAAAAGAAATGGCAAAAATGAAAATGCATCTTCTTGTATGTGGAGGTACTGGTTGCCATGCATCACAAAGTGAAGTTATTTTAAGTAACTTAAAGGAAATTGTTCGCGAAAAAGGATTAGACAACGAAGTACAGGTTATTATGACCGGTTGTTTTGGCTTTTGCGAAAAAGGACCTATTGTTAAGGTGATGCCTGATAACACTTTTTATACAGAAGTTAAACCGGGAGATGCAAGGGAAATCGTTGAAGAACATGTAATCAAAGGTAGAAAAGTTACACGTCTTCTTTACACGGATCCAGAAAACAAAAAACATGTAAGTGATTCAAAACACATGGGTTTCTACAAAAAACAATTACGTATTGCGCTTAGAAACTGTGGTTTTATTGATCCTGAAAACATTGATGAATACATCGCTCGCGATGGTTACGAAGCTTTAGGAAAAGTATTAGAAGCTAAAGATCCTCAACAAACTATTGATATCATTAAGAAATCAGGTTTAAGAGGTCGTGGTGGTGGTGGTTTCCCAACTGGTTTAAAATGGGAAATTACAAGCAAATCACAAGCTGATCAGAAGTATGTAGTTTGTAATGCTGATGAAGGTGACCCAGGTGCTTTCATGGATCGTTCTATTTTAGAAGGCGACCCTCATTCAGTGATTGAAGCTATGGCTATTGCAGGTTATGCAATTGGAGCTACCAAAGGTTTGGTATATATCCGTGCTGAATATCCTTTAGCTATCGAAAGATTAAAAATTGCTATTAACCAATCAAGAGAGTATGGTTTATTAGGCACAGATATCATGGGTTCGGGTTTTGATTTTGATATAGAACTCCGTTATGGTGCAGGTGCTTTTGTTTGTGGTGAAGAAACTGCTCTTATTCATTCAATGGAAGGTAATAGAGGTGAACCTACTTTTAAACCACCTTTCCCATCTGTGTCAGGTTATTTAGGAAAACCTACTAATGTTAATAATGTTGAAACATTTGCTAACATTCCTGTAATTATTAATAAAGGTGCTGAATGGTTTGCAGCTATTGGTTCTGAAAAATCTAAAGGAACTAAAGTATTTGCTTTAGCTGGTAAAATTAATAATGTTGGTCTTATTGAAGTTCCAATGGGTATTACTTTACGTGAAATTATATATGAAATTGGTGGTGGTATTAAGGATGGCAAGAAATTTAAAGCTGTTCAAACAGGTGGCCCTTCAGGAGGTTGTTTAACTGATAGACATTTAGATACTCCAATTGATTATGATAATCTTATTGCTGCAGGCTCTATGATGGGTTCCGGTGGTATGATTGTCATGGATGAAGATGATTGTATGGTTTCTATAGCTAAATATTATCTTGATTTTACAGTAGAAGAATCATGTGGTAAATGTACTCCATGTCGTATTGGAAACAAACGTCTTTATGAAATCTTAGAAAAAATTACTCAAGGCAAAGGTACATTAGAAGATCTTGATAAGTTGAAAAACTTAAGCAATGTTATTAAGGATGCTTCTTTATGTGGTCTGGGACAAACTTCTCCAAATCCTGTATTATCTACTTTAGATAATTTCTGGGATGAATACATAGAACATGTAACAGTTAAGAAATGCCGTTCAAATCAGTGTAAAGCATTAATGCAATACATTATTGATGCCGAACAATGTGTTGGTTGTACAGCTTGTGCACGTAATTGCCCTGTTAATGCTATTACAGGCGAACGTAAATTAGCTCATTTAATCAATCAAGACATTTGTATTAAGTGCGGTGCATGTATGGAAAAATGTAAGTTTAATGCAATTAGTATAAAATAATAAATAAAGTATCGTAAAATGGAAATGATTAAACTAACAATAGATAATAAAGTTGTTGAAATAGAAAAAGGTACTACCGTTTTAAAAGCAGCTCGTAAGATAGGTATTGAGATTCCTACTCTTTGCTATTTCGAATTAAAGGGCATGAATATAGAGAACAAACCGGGTGGTTGCCGTATTTGTGTTGTAGAAATTGCAGGTCGTAAGAATCTTGCTCCAGCTTGTGCTACCGAAGTTATGGAAGGTATGGTCGTTAACACTCATAATATAAGAGTACTTAATGCACGTAGAACAGTATTAGAATTAATGCTTTCTGATCATCCTACCGATTGTTTGGTTTGTGCTAAAGCAGGTAACTGCGAGTTACAATCTATGGCTCAACAACTAGGTGTAAGAGAAATCCCTTATCAAGGCGAACAGTCTACTTACCGTAAAGATACATCACCTTCAATTATTCGTGATGTTGATAAATGTATCATGTGCCGTCGTTGCGAGATGATGTGTAATGATATTCAAACTGTAGGTGCTTTATCAGCAGTTAATCGTGGATTTACTTCTGTTGTGGCTCCTGCTTTCGAAATGAATTTAGAGAAATCACCTTGTACTTATTGCGGTCAGTGTGTTTCTGTATGTCCTACCGGTGCTTTAACCGAAGTAGATCATACTCGTAATATTATAAATGCTTTGGCTGATCCTACAAAGACTGTTGTTGTACAAACTGCTCCTGCTGTTCGTGTAGCTTTAGGCGAAGAGTTCGGTATGGAACCAGGTCAGATAGTTACAGGTAAGATGGCTGCTGCTTTGCGTCAGTTAGGGTTTAAATATGTTTTTGATACTGACTTTGCTGCCGACTTAACTATTATGGAAGAAGGTACTGAATTATTAGGTCGTCTTTCAAAACATTTAGCCGGAGATACTACTGTTAAATTACCTATCTTAACTTCTTGCTGTCCGGGTTGGGTTAATTTCTTCGAACATAACTTCCCAGATATGTTAGACATCCCTTCAACAGCTAAATCTCCACAACAGATGTTTGGAGCTATTGCTAAATCATATTTCGCTGATAAGATTGGTGTTGATCGTAAGAATATGGTAGTTGTTTCTATCATGCCTTGCTTAGCTAAGAAATACGAATGTCAGCGTGATGAGTTTAAAGTTGATGGTAATCCTGATGTTGATTTCTCTTTATCAACTCGCGAATTAGCTCATTTAATTAAACAATCAAACATTGATTTCAATACATTGGAAGATGAAGATTTCGATCATCCGCTAGGCGAATCTACAGGTGCCAGTGTTATCTTTGGAGCTACAGGTGGAGTTATCGAAGCTGCTTGCCGTACTGCTTATGAAGTTTTCACAGGAAAGAAATTAGCTAAAGTTGATTTCACTGAATTAAGAGGTCTCGAAAATATTCGTCAGGCTACTATTGATTTTGATGGCTTACCGGTTAACATAGGTATTGCTCATGGTTTAGGAAGTGCTCGTAAACTTTTAGAAGAAGTAAGAGCTGGCAAATCTAAATTCCATGCTATCGAAATCATGGCTTGCCCTGGTGGATGTATTGGTGGAGGTGGTCAGCCTTATCATCATGGGGATATAGAGATTTTGAAGAAACGTTCTGCAGCAATCTATCAGGAAGATGCAGGTAAGCCTATTCGTAAATCTCATGAGAACCCTGATATAAAGAAGCTTTATGAAGAGTTTCTTGGTACTCCATGTGGTGAGAAATCACATCATTTACTTCATACTCACTATTTCGACAAGAGTGAAGAAGTTATTATCAACGATTAATTATTAACCTTTTAAAAATTATATCAAATGGTTAGCATTAAATTATCAGAAACTAAGATAAACCAGATTAAGGATATTTGTAAATCCTTTAATAATGAAAAAGGTGAATTAATAAATGTACTTCACAAAACGCAGAGTACATTAGGTTATTTGCCTGCTGAAGTTCAGGAAGTAGTAGCACGCGAACTAAATACATCAACTGCTCATGTATATGGCGTAGTAACTTTTTATTCATTCTTCACCATGACACCTAAAGGTGAATTTCCAATCTCTATTTGTTTGGGAACAGCTTGTTATGTAAGAGGTGCCGAAAAAGTACTGGATGAATTTAAACGTGAACTAAAGATTACTGTTGGCGAAACAACTGCTGATGGCAAGTTCTCTTTAAGTTGTTTACGTTGCGTAGGTGCTTGCGGATTAGCGCCTGTAGTAATGGTGGGTGATAAAGTTTATGGACGTGTTGCTCCTGATGGGATCAAAGACATCCTAAAAGATTATAAATAGACAACAAATCATGTGATCTTAATTATAGATTGACTTTAAAAACCGGAGCCCTCATCATTAATTTGATGGGGGTTCTTTTTTTAAAAGGAGTGCCTTAAGTGCCTAAAGTACTTAAAGTGCCTTGAGTTGGAAGAAAGCTTTTAGTCTTTTAGGAAAACAATCTTTCCTGCCAGGTTTTCAAAACCTGTTAGTTTTTTTAATGAATTCTTGTTTTAAAAACATTGAAAAAACAATAGTTATGAACAATCCTTTTTTGTGTTATTGGCTAAACAATTAAAGATAGCCACCGCTAGAAAATAAATTCACTTTTCTGTCGGTTGATAAATAAGTCATTATTATTTAATATCGTTGATATATCTCTATATCTTTGTAATCCTAAACCGGAGCCCGATAACCGTTTTATTTTTTGAATAATTAGTTATACTGTTTTTCTTTAAATCAAATTTCGGGGGCGTTAAGAAAAAGAGCAAAATACATTTTAAATTATGAACACAGATAAAAGTTTCGACAATTCATTTGATGGTCTCGACATTTTTGGCAGAGACAAAGTTCAACTTTACACCTTTCTGCACATTGGAGCCATGAAATCAAAACAATTGGTTTTGCCATTTCTTGTGCCATTGGTTATTTCAACACAAGCCAAATACGATGCATTATTTGGAAATGTAGTTGATAAAGCTTGGGAAATCAAACAGCGTATGGTGCAGACCAAAGCTGTAAAAAAAGCTTTAAAAGATTTTATAGTTAATGCTCGTAAAGTGCAAACCCGCACAATTGATAAAGTGGGTATTAATTCTCCTATATATGGTGAACTGTTTAGTGATGGTATGAAAACATATAATGTTATTAATCATGAAAATGCCTATAAAACAATTGAAATTTTGAGAAAAGGAACCGTAAAATATACTACCGAATTAGGTATTGATATGGTTACTCTTATCGAAAATAGTTTTACTGCCTTTGACACATCTATAAAAGCTCAATTAAATTTAATTAGCAATGTTAGAGACAACAACCCTCAATATGATGCTAATTATGTGATCTTAAAAAAGCAATTGAATACTAACCTTCATACCATATGTTTGCAGAATGATGTAAATCCTAAAGAAAATTATATCTTCTTTACAAATAGTGTTTTAGAAACTCCAAGTCATCACAAGGGTAAGAATTTCTTTGGTCCATGGATAATACCTATACAAGTAGCCTCACAAGTTGATTCGTTGATTGCTTTTGCATTAGGACAGACTGTCCATATTAAAAATATGTGCGATGTGCCTATATATTATATGGGAGCAGTTTCGGCAACTGAGCTTATAAGCCCTAGTTGTTTGATGATAATGCCCGGAGATGAAATTACTATCACTGCTGAACAATTGGGATGTCCTCAAAACAAATTCCTTATACTTGGTAATAAAGATGCCACACAATTAGGTGTTGTTAAAATAACATTAAGTTAATAGCATATTTATTTGTTGATATGCATATCAATAAATAAATATTAGTTTTAAGATTTTATTAAAGGACGCTACTTTGAAAAACAAGTAGCGTCCTTTTTTCTTATTTTACATGTCTTTTATTTTTGAGGCATTAATAATAACATAAGGTTAATGGTAATGAGTTTTTGAGATACTAATAAAAACCTTGGTTTACATGCCCCAGATTATAATTGCATGACAATAAACATTTGTGCACACGTCCCGAAAATTCGGGATGAATGAAAAAACCTTCGGACGAGCATCTTTTATTTTCGGGTAGAGCATCCAAGAGCTCGGACACTATACATTGATTTCAATGTAGCATATAAAAGTCCTTTTTCATGCTACACGATTTTTCGGGATGCTTGTCCGAAGCTTCGGACACACGTCCCACGTTTTCATGTAGCATGAAAAAACATTTTTTCTAACTACCCGAGTTTTCATGTAGCATGAAAAAGCCTTTTTTCATGCCTCCCGAAAAAAAAAGATACTCCTAACTGACTGATACTCTATAAAGCCATTTTGGGACACCTGTCCATAGAGCTGTTTATGTGCACTTAACAATATAAATCTATACCTTAATAATAGCGAATAACTAAGAAAAAAACTGATTTAAGCTCTATTTTGCAAAATAAACAACAAATAATATTGTGGGGTTAGTAAATTGTTTACTTTTGTACTTAATTAAAATATTAATTTCCTAAACATTTATACAATGAAAAAATATATTCTTTTATTAATTGCAATATTTGTAATGAATGTTGTGAATGCACAAACTTGGGATTCTGTTGGAAGTGGAATTACAGGAACTAATAGCTTGGTAACTAAATTAGCACTTTACAATAATGAAATTTATGCATGTGGCACTTTCACTATTGCGGGTGGCAATTCTGTTTCTAATATTGCCAAATGGGATGGTACTTCATGGTCTTCTGTTGGTAGTGGCATAAGCGGTCATCTTTATGCAATTACTGTTTATAATGGGAAACTTTATGTAGGGGGATATTTTACAATTGCTGGTGGAACTCCTGCAAATAATATTGCAAGTTGGGATGGAGTTTCATGGGACTCAGTTGGAAGTGGGATGAATGATGAAGTACAAGCTTTAATAGAATATAATGGATTCCTCTATGCAGGAGGACTATTTACAACTGCTGGAGGAGTAACTTCAAATTATATTGCTAAATGGGATGGAACAAATTGGAATCCTATAGGTATCGGAATGAGTTCAGGGGTAGGATTGAGTGGACATGTAGAATCTTTTGGAATTCATAATTCAGAGCTATATGTGGGAGGCCATTTTACTATTGCAAATGGAGTTTCAGCAAATAAAATAGCAAAATGGAATGGAACAAACTGGTCTCCTCTAGGTTTAGGGCTGGATGACGATGTCTCATCTATAGCCTCATACAATGGCGAGCTATATGTAGGTGGAGTATTTTATAATGCAGGCGGAACACCTGCAAGTAAAATAGCAAAATGGGATGGAAATTCATGGTCGCAAGTAGGTACAGGTATAAGTGGGGGTGGAGTTTATGCCTTAACTGCATATAATGGTCAATTATATGCCGGTGGTACATTTATATCTGCCGGTGGAAGTACTGCTAATAGTATTGCAAAATGGGATGGAAGCACATGGTCTGATATTGGAGGTACAAATTATTGGGTTTATGGTTTTCTTGTCGATAATGATTTGTATATATCTGGATGTTTTACAACTGTTGGTAGTATTACAGCAAAAGGTATTGCTAAATGGAATTATCCACTTGGTATTAATGAAAATACCTTAAGCAATAACATATCTATTTACCCCAACCCCACCAAAGACAATCTTACAATAGAAACAAACCTTAATAAAGAACAAAGAATAGAAATAATAAACCTTATCGGGCAAACTATTTATACTACTATTATTAATAAGAAAACAATAATTAATACTTCCGCTTTCACTAAAGGGGTTTATATCCTAAAGCTAAGTTCGGATAAAGAGACAATGGTGAGCAAGTTTGTAAAAGAATAGAAGAGAGTGCCTAAAGTTTTAAAAATAAAAGAGCAGCTAAATTAATCCACCCAACATATACACAATAAAAAATCTCCTGACCAATAAAGATCAGGAGATTTTTCAAAACAATAACTAATTACATAAACTAGTTAGCTTGAATTTCTTCGGTTTTAAAAGGTAGTATCGAAACAAAAGACTTATTGTCTCTACGTTTTTTAAATTCAACAATACCATCAACAAGAGCAAATAAAGTATGATCTTTACCCATGCCTATGTTTAAACCTGGATTATGAACAGTACCACGTTGTCTTATTATTATATTTCCGGCGATAGCTACTTGTCCGCCATATATTTTCACACCTAAACGCTTGCTATGTGATTCTCTACCGTTGCTTGAACTACCGGCACCTTTTTTGTGAGCCATAATTAATATTTTTTAGTCTGCTATTGCAGCGCTTGTTATTACTAATATTATAAACTAATGTTTTCTATTTGTATCTGGGTCATATACTGACGATGACCGTTACATTTTTGATACCCTTTTCTTCTTTTCTTCTTAAATACAAGAACCTTATCAGCTCTCATATGCGAAAGTATCTTTGCTGTAACTTTAGCACCATTAACGATAGGAGTTCCAACTTTCACCTTACCGTCATCTGCGGTAAGCATAACATTGTTAAACTCAACATTAGCGCCTTCTTCACCTTCTATACGATGAACAAACACTTTCTGATCTTTTTGCACTTTAAATTGCTGTCCTGCTATATCTACTATTGCGTACATGATTTATGAATGTATTAGTTTCCCCATTTTTTAATGGGAGTGCAAAATTAAACAATTATTTTTAATTATCAACACTATTTTGTTAAAAAAATTTCTTTTCTTTCAATAAAGTTATCTATCTCTTTGATACTACCTCATATTTGTTATCATAATTAACTGTATATTTCCCTTTAGGCAATGCTGAGGTATCAATATATTTTTCTTCTCCTGTTATTAAAACCTTCCCATTTGCATCCAAAACCTCATACATTGTTGGTGATGAAAACTCAATTCTGTCTTTTATTTTCTCTGTCACTATTGTTATTTCCCTTCCGGGGACTATATATTTTGTTTCTTTTGAATAAGTTTCTTTACCTTGTAAGTCTTTAAAAATAATCCTAAAAAGGTTTTGACCGGTATTAGGACTTATCTCAACATTATATGTATTTTTTGAAGTAGTATCAGCATTTTTAACTTCTGCTGCTTTTATCCATTTCCTCCACCTATATTGTTCTACAACAAATTTGCCTTCACCTGAATTGCCTTTAATCTCCCAAGTCAAAAATTTCTTCTTATTTATTTTAGGTATTCCAAACGAGAATGCAATTGTTTCTTCAAGTACTTCAGGATTTATTATTTTTGGTTTGCACCCATTCTTATGAAAGATTCGCACATGTACGTTTTTACCTGTTTCAATATGCATATTAGGAAAATCAATTTCAAATGAATTGGAAATAATTTCATCATGTGTCTTCTGACCATTAACCCATACCTCATTAACACAATACCCATCTCCTGATGAAGGATTTAAAACAATAAGATTCTTGCCTGCGTAAATCCCATCAATATTTACTTCTTGAGCAAATGATGATATTATCGAAAATATAAAGATTAAACTTATTAATAATAAGCGTGTTTTAAATTGCATTGTGTCCTTTTAATTTGAGTGCAATATTATAAAAAAATTACATTTTATTTATGACAAAATTAATACTTAAATTTTGATAAGACTTTTAGTATTGAAGAATAATAAATTTATAAAAACAATAGCTTAGCTAAAATACTTTATATTTCGTTTGTGTAAGAACTTATAGATATAGACACCCATAATGCAACCGATGGTATTAGCAATAAAATCGTATACACTTGCTGTTCGACCAATATTCATGATGCCTTGTAATATTTCTGTAATGCCTCCTAAAAACACACCGAAAGCGACAGGGATTCCAATATAAAACCTGCTTAGTAGCGGATACTTTGTTTGTTTTCGAAAACCATTTAGTAATAATATCACTAATGTACCAAACATAAAAAGATGAACAATCTTATCGGGCTCGAACATATCCATAAACTTAGGTGGTACAGGAAAAGCATCGCCAGGCAATAATGTAAGCAAAAGAATAACAAGCACCCAGATAAGTGCCGGTATATTTGGCTTTATAAACATAGGATTGTTTTATTTGGATATTAAATCTATAAAAATCGTCATTGCGAACACAACGATGTAATACTATTTCTAAAAACAGTTTACAACTTATACTCGCAATGACGAACTTGCAAGCCTTTAAAAGTCTTGCAGATTTAATTAGGTCTATTTTAAACCTAAATGAGCTTTGTAAGCAGTTGCATCAAGCAATTCGCCAGCTTCAGCAGGATTAGTCATCTTTATTTTAACTATCCAACCCTCACCATAAGGATCTTTGTTAACCAATTCGGGAGTTGCTTCGAGTTCTTCGTTAAACTCCATAATCTCACCACTTACCGGCATAAACATATCACTAACTGTTTTAACAGCTTCGATAGTTCCAAAAGTTTCTTCTTGCTTTAAGGTTTCACCTACCGTTTCGCATTCGATAAACACGATATCACCCAATTCGTTTTGAGCATAATCAGTAACTCCGCAATAAGCTTCGCCACCTTCAATCTTCAACCATTCATGGTCTTTAGTGTACTTTAATTTTTCAGGAATATTCATTGATATATGATTTATTTAATTGTGTCCAAAATTACATCTTTTTATGATAACAATAACAATAATAAAATTATTATTTTACTGAGCTAACGAAAAAGTAAGGCTTAAACCTGCATTAGTAGTCGATTGCGGGAACGAAGATGATATAAAAGGATTGTTAATTACCTTATCGAAGAAAACACGAATCTTGAAACGTGTCGATAACATATAATCAGCAGACGTATTTATAGAAATCACCTGTTGCCCTTGCGATATCTGATTAACATCTAAATCTACCTTCCTTAAAATAGTTTCATTAGACCTTAACGAGAGATCAAATTTAATATTAATATCACTCTTTAGTTTTTTTGTTTTACCTCCTTGCGCAATAATATTTAGCTGAACATCTTTTATACGATATCCCAATCCAAGAATATATTCGTTACTAGTAAGCTCTGTAAGCTGATTATTGGTAAAACTAAGAGATATATTTCTTGATTTCTTGATTTCGATATTAGTGAGCAAACTATTCTGCCATGTTATTTCTATCTTAATCAAAGGAGCAAACTGTTCGTTTATAGTAACCTGATCAATTTGTCGAGCAGCAATATAATTACCCAATGTATTTTTAACTTGTTGATATCCGTCAGCCGAACTATAATTAACATCGGTAGTATAAGCTCCAACAGCATAAGTTGAACGATACGAGTTAGAAATTGTAAGAGTCTTAACCCAATTTTTAAGAAGCTTAAGCTTAGATAAACCCGTATAAGTAATAGTCCAGTTAGGCAGAGGAATCTTTGGGAAAGGAGAAAGCATCACACTAGTAGGATTCCTTCCTGAATAAGCTGCTAAGAATGCTGGTATCAACACATCCTGTGAAGTAGGACCATAACCTGTAGGGAATTTCAACCCGGTAACTGTATCCAATGTATAAGATCCCTGAACATAATGAGGATTTGCATTAGCTAAACGTGCAGCAATTATTCCACGATTACTCAAAAAAGTCTGGAAAGTTTTATTAGAGTTATCCGAATTATTTGATGTAAAAGCAGTAGCTAACGATAAGAATGATATACTAAAACTTCCTGTAGTAATAGGAGTAACAGGATTGTTTATAGGGAAATTACCATTCGCATCAGCTTTGAAGAACTCACTATGATTTTCAGTATAAGTTCTGTTAGCTATTATTTCAATCTTCATATCGCTAATAGGTTCAAAATCCACCCTAGCATTCAATGTATTTGAATATTTAGTAAGATATTGATTGTTCATTAAAGTATCGGTCGATAACCAATGATTCCTAACAGCATCAGAACGAATATCTCTTTGCGAACCAAAAACAAAACCAAATCCCGGAGCATTCTGTCCAAAGTTATTACCCAAAGCAGTAGGAGTTGGCATAAAACCAGGTAACAATATCCCCTGATTTTGATTGTATGATATAGAAGCAGTTTTAACACCAGTAACAAATCTTAAAATACCATCAGCAATCTTCTTAAACGCAGATTCACTAGGTTTTTTTATAGTATCATTTGCCTCATCAGCTTTATCATTAGTCTCAATCTTATCTCTTACACCTTTGCCTTTAGGAGGTCCCATATTCATTTTAGCAGGCTTATTCTTTTGATTAAGTTTCTTTATATACGGAATCTTCTCAAATAGTGTAGTCATATTTACATTCCCATTTAACTGTTGAGTGTTCCCGTTTTCAATAGTATTCCCAAAACTCTTAAGAGATAATGGAGAAGCATCCCATTTATAATCACTACCATATTTAGCACTTGCACTTACCCAACTTAATATAGGTATTTTATTAATAGGAATATTGTAATTAATATTCATATTCTGCCCAAAATGTTGCATTCTACCCATATCAAACACATTTGTCCAGATAGAATCTCTCTTTTGTTTAGTATCAATTCTCCCTTGTGGCTCATCAATTACAGCATTGGCAGTAGAAGTATAATCCATCGTTAAAGAAGTGGCAAGATCGAACTTTAAAGAATAAATTCTATTCCAGTTAAATGTTTTAAAGAAAGTCGGTTCAAGAACAATTAAATCCCCTGTTTTATTACGAAGTTTGTTTTCTTCGTACTGACGATCCATTTCAGTTCTAAATGACAAAAGTTTTGGAGAATAATAAAAATTAAAATCTTTGATAAGTGAGAATATCTTGTATTTACTTATAAATCCAATCTTCTGAAATGGTCTTACATTCTTAGCATTATTAACATAATTATATCCAATACCACCCTTGTATGTTTTCTTTATATCATATTCAATATCTATATTTCTATGATATATTTCAGCATAAGAATAAGAGACATCCAAGTTTTCAACATCGTAGAATTTAGGTTTCGAAACAGTAGAACCTACTCTTTCTTTCCTGATGTTCATAAAATTTAGATTCTTTCTGGTTGTATAATCTTGTACAATTTGTTTTATTGAATCTTGTTGAGCTGTTGTTGGATAAGTATTAAGATCATCCGAAAGTTGAACATCCGGATCTAATGGATTATATTTAGGATTACTTATGCTCTTAGAATAATCATAATGCATTGGAATCTTTAAACCTGTACCCTTTGGAAGTAATTTGCCTAACTCAAGGTTTGTAGATACATCGTATGCAGTAACATTATCTTGAGATGTTTCTGTTATTTTCTGTTCGATGGATCCAAATCCTGCGGAGGTATGCGAAAGTGAAGCAGCTATATCACCCAAATCTGCCAGATTTGCTCTTACTCTTGCTGTAGCAGCCCAACCGTTTTTATCGATAAAGTCAGTTAACCTTAATTCATCAATCCAAACTTCAGCTGATTTAGGCAACATATCATCATTATCATTAATTGTCTGCTTTTTTGGATTCCTGATTCCGATCATTATAGTTTTAACACTACCTAAATTAGGCGAACCAATAACAGTAACTTTAGCTAATCCAACATGTTCTGAATAAGGCTTATTATAGCCTACAGTAGTGTTGCCTTGTCGTATTAAAACATTCCTGTTTTCCTTAATTGATACAATATTTAGAAGATCAATATCAACATTATTTACATCTGGCCATATAATATTATCATCACTGGTACTCACACCCCAAGGCGTTACCGCTAATGGTAATTCATACTCATAATAGTTTTCAGTAAAATCAGAACCTAAACGAACAAAGACTGTAATATCTCCATTTCTCAATGCATCAGTTACTTTTTCAGCATGAGTGAACATTTGTAGGTGCTGAAACTGTCTAAGATCAAATTCTGTAGTTTTATAAATTGCTTTAGCATCACCATCAGCCAGATTAATCACTTTCATACTTAATGATTGTTCATTTAGTTTTGCTAAGTTAGTTGTAGCTTGATTAATTTGCCTGGCTATACCTGGTGGAATAACATATGGAATAGGGCTTTTGCTTCCATTCTCTTCAATATTTACTGCTGATATATTAAAACTTGTCCCTGATTGATCTGTAGGAATATAATCACCATTTGCTAATAAACTATGACCATACTTATACCAATCGCCTCTAATAAGTTCTAATGTAGCAAAACGACAAGTAATCTGTTGTGTGAAACCTTTTAAGAACATTCTTAAGAAACGAATTGACTGGAAATTCTGAATAGTCCCAACTACTTTATCAGGGCTTCTAACCGGTATCTTAAATTGATACCATTTTGTACTGACTGTACTTCCATTGGGCAATCTTACTCCTTGAGCTTCGTGCATATCAGTAATATAGTTTTGTCCAACAACCATTTTGCTTGGTCTAAGGTCAATAACATATTGATAGTAGTTTTCAGATTCGCTTAAAGTATTATCATAATTAATATCTTCAACATTTGGCATTGTTGTAGACATAGTTGGATATGATTCTGTTGAATTATTTGAAGAAGGCGAATTACCATCAGGGTTACTAAAGTTCTTATATCTTACCGTTATATCATGAAAATTTGAACTATTATCATAGTCAGTACCTCTCCAATAATGATAATCATCAGCCGATGGATCGGCTAAAGCTTTTGTATATGCTCCTGATGAAGTACCTAATGAAGCAGAAGTAGCTATTTTTTGTATATAAGTTGTATAAAAAAAAGATTTTTCATCTGTAGTACTTAAACCATCATAACCAACATCCTGATAAGGTCGGGCATTGGGATCGTTATCAAAGGCATTAACTAATGCCTGCAACTTAGGAACTCTTCCCCATATAGTTGTATCTACATTAATTACAGCAGCACTTGTAGGCAATCCATTTTCATAAGCTTTTCTTCCATCTCTTAAAATATCTTCTGACACATCACCAAGATTAAAATAAAGTTGTCCTCCTGAATGTGTTGGATTATTAATAAAAGGATCCATCATCCAGAATTCAATATACTCAACATTGGTAGCTTCAAAATCTGTAGTTTCAAGCTTACGCATGATACCTGCCCATCTGGTATCAGGATTTTTTAAGCTTCCATCTACATTTAAACCATGAGATATGCCTCCTACTCCATTAACATCATAATTATATGGTCCTCTTTCTGTAGGATAATAAGCCAAACTAAGAACAGCAATGTTTGATGGAGTTCCACTTGCTAACTCTTTATTAGGAAACACTTCATTTTCGAACACCTCTCTTGCATAAGCATCTGACTGGTCAGTTGTGGTAACATTCGAAGGCTTAGAACTAGGATCATAGAAAAGTGGATCAATAACATACCAAGCAAGCTTAGCTCTATTAAAACCATAAGCTAATCCTGTACTGGCTGCTGCCTCCGGAAACATTCCATATTGTGTTTGACCCTGAGGTGTACTAGCTAAAAACCACGAACCAACGTTCTTAATATCTATAGCAGATAAGCTCCCTTCAAAATCATCAATATAAGATGTTCCGGTTGAACCTATAGCACTTGAATGTCCGGGAATGAATTGCGCAAACTCACCATAAAAGTTAATCTTTGAAACAGCTTTAGTTTGAATAAAAGGTAATAAGTCAACCATTTTGGTTAATAGCCTCGACTCCGTTTGGTACGAGAGATCAACACCCCATATTGTATTTGAAATAGGTTCGTCACCATAGTTCACCTTTTGTGTAAGTGGACTTTGGTGAAGGTTCATAATAGTTCCTCCAATATTAAAATCTTTGTTGACTTCGTAGTTGACATGAGCTGCCATCATACGTTTAGTCATGATGTTGAACATCGAATTACTTTCAAGCGAAATGTTAATTGGTTGACCTGAATTCAATATACCTTCATTGATAATTTTAACTCTTCCCAAAGTATAATCAACAGTATAATCGGTGTTCTCAGTTAAAGGCATACCTCCGGCAGTTACTTTTACAGAGCCTTGAGGAATATTAAATCCTCCTAAAGATATTTCGGAACCTGATGCAGCTTTATAAGTGCCCGAGAAATAGAATTTATCTTTGTCAGGATACTGTTGAGCTAATGTTCTTGTTAAAGTATATAGTGAATCATAACAATATTTTTTAGCATATACAGTATCACCTAATATTTTCCCTAAATCTTTTCCAAAAGGTTCTACAAGTGGAAAATAAATCCTACCATTTGTAGCTTGAATAGTCCCTCCCTGAGTTGCTGCATTATCTATAAAATCAAAAACTCCATCAGGATCAGGATTCATCTGAGCATCTAGGGTATCTAGATGTAATAATCTTATTAAAGCGACACCTTTCTTTGGACCATCTGTAAAATAACCTGTTGGAACTCCATTCTGGTCACCTGAATAAAGAATATTTAATCTAAAATCTTGTTTATTTATCTGATAAGCCCCTAATGAATATACATTCTTCATCATCAAATTCCATAAAGGGCTGGTTGTATTAAGGGTGGAACTCTTTAGTAATTTCACAATCATAGTCTTTGGATCAATAACCTGATCAGAAAATTGACCTACCTGATAAACTGTAGGGCTTCCAATAATAGTGTATTGAAAAGCAACAGCAAGTACTTGGTCAGGATTTAAAGCTTGATTAATCGATATAAAACCTAATTTGCTATTAAAAGTATATTCCGTCGGCATTAATTTCTTTGCACTTTCTACTTTTTCATAATCTTTTCCTGAATTATATCCTGCCAATTGAAGCGTATTGCTAAGTGTATTTATATCACTTAAAGTTGTAGAATTTAAATAATTGTTCAACGAATTAGCAGTGTCAGCAGGTAATGGTGATCCAGGATAATTATAGACAACTACATTGGGATTCGAAGGTTTAGTTTCACCTAAGTCAGTTAAAGCTACTATGTTTCTGTTGTTAGTAGTAGGAGCTCCTATATTAGTTCTCCAAACTTCCATTCTTGTAATGTTTATGTTTGAACTTATAATAGGAAGACTTGATAATGCTTTATTATAATTATCTCTAAAATATTGAGCAATAAAGAAATGTTTATTCTCTTCGTACTGGTCTGCTTTGAATTTAAAAGTACTGGTTTGAGCTCCACCTTGTACAGTAATGTTTTTTGATTCTGATTTCTGTTCAGAGAAAACACCTGTAACGGTTGTTCTGCCAAATTTTAATTTTGTCTTTACCCCAAACAAGCTTTGGCTTCCTTGTATAAGTGTACTATTAAGAGGTAAATTAACATCTCCGGCTTCTATTAACTGAAGTATTTCGTCTTCCTTACCTTCATATTTTAGCTTTAACTTATTCTCAAAAGCAAACATAGACTCTGTATTGTAATTGGTCTTAAATTCAATCTTATCACCAATCTTAGCATCAACACTCATCTGAATCTTCTCTTGAAAATCAAAATTCAAAGTACTCCTTTGTTTTATATTCAATGAAGGATCTTGACGGCTGTTACCAATAACACCAAAAATGAGTTCGGCAGAGCCCTGTGGTTTGATATCAATTACATTACTGCCAAATATCTTATCAAATACTTCGCCTCCAATCCTTAGCTGAGGAATCAAACCTCCTCCCCTATTACCAACACTTGCAGCTTTAGTTCGTTCGTGCCAATAACTGCTGAGCGATTTATCCATATCATAATCCTGATACTCTTTAAAAGTCATAGTGTTTGGCGCACCATTATCTATACTTCCTATTTTATTGTTAAAGATATATTCATTATTTTGATAATCATAACTAATCGAATCAGTAAAATTAGAAGGATTATGAAGATATAAAGGATGTGAAGCAGGAGGACCGTTATATTGAGGATCTTCTTGTTTGATTGGGAAATGAAGATTAACAACCGGATTTGGTGTATCTTTAGGTAGCACAAGATTATTCAAAGCTGTATTAATATACTTTGAAGCTCTTAATTTTGCAGTTCTACCTTTAGAGTCAGTAACCTGTAAAATCAAAACTATAAATCCCGTAATAAGCAGTAAGCTTATTAAATATCTTTTTATTCGCACCAATATTCTTTAGTTTATAGTACTTTTAAAGCGCTTTTAATTAACTGTTCGACAGTAGCATTTACATCTTCTGATCGAATAATCTTATCAAGCGTTTTTTCCGCCATTACTTTGTTGAATCCTAACATAACTAATGCTGATAACGCTTCATCCTTCTTTGTATTGTGTGAAGATGAAAAAATTTCTTTATCAAATGATATTTTACCCATCTTATCTTT
>TBL_comb47_HYPODRAFT_10002409_pt1 | contig 23135 bp, 23 predicted proteins | sample TroBogypolimnion_40_FD_10682 | JGI IMG/M metagenome (IMG submission 10682)
CCGAATTGGGAAAAGGCACTAAGATAATTCTAACTTTTCCAAAAACTGTTATGCCAGAATGGATAGCAACAGATATTAAACTAAATAAAGGCGATACTGTAATTGTTTTAGATGATGAACCTTCTGTCCATGAAGCGTGGGATGCTTGTTTTAGAAAATTTCTAAATTATATACAATTAAAGCATTTTATCACCGGTGATGACGCTATTAATTTTATTAACAACTTCCCGGAAAAAAACAAGTTGTTCATGTTGACTGATTATGAACTACTGGAACAAATGTTGACTGGCGTAGAAGTTATAAAGAAGGTTAATATCGAACGTGCTATTTTGGTAACGAGCCACTATGCTGAAGAAGAAGTGTGCAACCTGGTGATTGAAAATGGAATAAAACTTTTACCCAAGCAATTAGTTGCAGAAATTCCTATAGAGATCTGTGAAGCTAACAATGACAAGAAATGTGACAAAGGCAAAGCTAAAAAAAACAAAGCTGCCAAAAGCAAAGCTGAAAAAGTTGATGCGCTCGTAGCCGATGACAATAGAGATATGGCTAATACTTTTGGGCGCGTTTTAGAAAGTCAAGGCAAAAAAGCAGACATATATTATAAGCCTGATGATCTTTTAAAGAATATGTTCAAGTACGATAAAGACATTATGATATGGATAGACCATGAATTTAAAGGCAGCAAATTAAATGGTTTTGATATCGCGAAGCAACTGCACGAACAAGGTTTTACGAGATTGTATTTGCTTTCTGGTAGAAGGTTTGAAAAAGGCGAAGTCCCGGATTATTTAACTGCAATTTTAAAGACCGATACCGATGATATTTTTAAACTGGCTGCGAGTTAGACGTTTAAGTATGGAAGTAATATGGTAAATAAGGATGTCCATGTTATGGCTTTGGCGAGTGTAATGGTCAAAACTTAATCTAACACAGTATTGTTAATACCATAGCACTGAAAACACGATAAGATAACAGGGTTTTTGACGTCGACCTACCAACGACATATGGTCTTTGAGGTCGCATAAATTATTTCGCAATATCTTTTAGTTTCTTTAGGGGTTTAATTTTTACAACATTGCGAGCTGGCTTAGCAGCAAAGGTCATTGGCTCACCAGTAAAAGGATTTTTCCCTTTGCGAGTTTTTGTGGCTGGTTTACGAACCACTTTAAATTTCGCAATGCCTGGAAAAACAAATACTCCTGGACCTTTTTTTGAAATATGGGCTTTAATAATATGTGTTAGCCAATCTATTGCTATTGTAGCTTGCTTTTTTCCAAGCTCAGCTACTTCTGCAATTGAGTTCACTATTTCGGATTTTGAAAATACTTTTTTTATAGAAAGCGATTTAGTTATTGATTTTTCTTTCACCGCTTTTTTAATAACTTTCTTTACCATAAGGTAACACCTCTTGATTTTGTGATGAGCCATAGTAACAAAAACACGATGTTTGTCAAAATACTACTGTTAATTAAGTTTATACTAAATCGATCCACTTAGAAAACCTGTGGGTCAAACAGTTTTTTGTTATGAACTCGTCTCTACAAGCAGAACTGCATTTGTCTAAACTCTGATCTAAAGCAGCCTATCAAGTTCCTCAATAATATTAATGCCTTTAAATAATGGTGTTAAATAATGGGGAAGTTTTCTTGGTCCGCCTCCGTTTTTAAAATCCCATCCTGAAAGCAAGTAAAGCTTAGTATATCCAGCATTGTAAAGCTTCTCGGCAAGCTCAAAACTACCTATTTTTGTTTTAAGGCTATTATCTATACAAATTTTAGTGTCTTTATCATATTGTGACAAACTTTCCAAAAAAGTCTCTGGGTCATTGTACATATCTGCCGTAGTTTTACTCCTAAGATACTCGAATATGCTTTCAAATAATTCATAATCACTTATAAAAACTACATTTACTTTATTACTCATTTTACCTCTCTCGCCGCAAAAAAATTATTATAAACAAGTTTATGTTAGTCTGATCAATCCCATAAATTTGCCTTGCACCTCTACTTCTTCTGGTTTGTAAACCTGCACGTTATAGTCTTTATTTGCTGGTTTAAGACGAATCTTGTTTTTTTCGTAGTAAATTCTTTTAAGAGTAGCTTCCTGTCCATTGATTAAAGCGACTACGATGGTGCCATTAGGAACTTTTTGGCAGTGCTCACAAATTACTAAATCTCCATTGCAAATATTTTCTTCTATCATTGAATTGCCTTTTACTCTGAGCAAATAGCGATTTTTTCCAACAATCTGTTTGAGATATATCATCTCTTCAGGCTGGTCTATCATTTCTATAGGTGAGCCTGCTGCAATTTGTCCCAAAATTGGAAGAGAATGGATTGGGTGTAATAGTTCAATATTACGCTGAGATCTTTTAGCTTTGCGTTTAACAAGCTTTAGACTTTCCAATTTATCAAGCGCTCTACTTAAATAAGCACATGAATTGATATTTAGTGCCTGTCTGATTTCATGATGAGTAGGAGACTGGGCATTCTTCTCAATGAAGTCCTTGATAAACTCTAACAATTCCTTTTGTCTTGTCGTTAGCATAAATACTACGCACCGGGGATCAAACTAGGGATCAAATATATATTATTGCTTTACAACTGTCAAATACTGTACCTAATGTTGAATCAACCATCGCTCATGAATTTGTGTTATTGCAAATATTGATGGCATATGTCGGTCGTATTATCTCACGAAGACACCCTCGCCAATTATACGTGTCCTCTTGTTGTAATAATAATATGATGCTTCAAGGCTTTTCTTTTAGGGATCTTGATACTTTTGCTACCGGTTACATTATCAAAAATAAGTAACCACTTACTGTTGGGTGATAAGAGAAGTGAATTCGTAAAGTCAACAAGAGCATTAGGGACAATATCACCAAACATATTAACCACAAATGAGTTCATAACAAAAAAATAATTGCTACTTTACAATACCAACCTTCGATTCTTATAACGCAGTCACCAACACAAATCATTGTGTACATTTTATAAATAAAAAATCAGTAAATTTTACTGCCAAAAAACTATAAAAAAACGCACAATAAACACACCATTTTCCAAGAAAAATATTTATGAAAATGGCTATAAAAACTGCTTTAAACACGACTTATCGCTGCGCAAGCTTACTATCTAAAAATGTTTAACGAAACAGTGTTAATTTAGGCGAAAAATTATTTTAGTTTTTCTAACCCTTTTTACTAAAAAAAAATTATTATTAAAAAGAAAAAAGATTTACCTATACAAGCAAAAGGGACAACCCATGAGTAAAAATGAATACCTATTACCTAGCTTAATTAGATTGAGAGATGTATCACGCTATCTTGGTATGGACAGACATCGCTTTGATAAAGAGGTTCGCCAATTCTTGATTGAAATACCAATAGGAATTCAAGGAATAGCGTTTGATAGGCTGGACTTAGATGCGTGGGTAGAATATTATAAAGAGCGTAGTGGGCGTCCCTCTAATAAGAGGTTAGAATTATGGGACGTAAAAAAACGCCAGGACTTCAGAAACGAAGAGGCTTCTGGCATATTGATAAAAAGGTCTTCGGACATCGAATTTGCGAAAGTACTGGAACAAATCTACTCGAAGAAGCGGAAAAGTACTTAGCAAAACGTGTCGAAGAATTGAGACAAGTTGTCGTGTATGGTACTAGGCCTAAACGAAAGTTTAGAGAAGCAGCAGCTAAGTTTTTAATAGAAAACCAGCATAAGAAAAGTATCCAATCTGATGCTGAACAACTTGAGATATTGGATAAGTATATAGGTGATCTTCCTATAGAAGCTGTACACATAGGTGCTTTACAACCTTTTATTGCAGATAGAAAAAAAGATGGCAGAAAAAACAAAACTATTAATTTTGGCTTGTAAATTGTTCGCCGTATTTTAAATCTAGCTGCAAGTGAGTGGATGGATAGTAATAATTTGACGTGGTTAAGTAATGCACCAAAAATCAAGTTATTACAAATAAATGATGCTCGTAAGCCCTACCCATTAAATTGGGAAGAGCAAGAACGGTTGTTTAAAGAACTACCTTTGCATCTTAGACGAATGGTATTATTTGCAGTAAATACAGGTTGTCGTGATCAGGAAATCTGTTCACTAAGATGGGAGTGGGAAATGAAAGTCCCTGAATTAAATGCATCAGTATTTATTATTCCAGGTACAGCAGTAAAAAATGGTGAAGATCGTTTGGTAGTGTTAAATAAAATTGCGCGATCAGTAATAGAAGAGGCAAGAGGACAGCATCCAGAATGTGTTTTTACGTATTCAGATAGGCCTGTTGCCAGAATGCTGAATAGTGCATGGAAAAAAGCAAGACTAAGATCCGGACTTGGCAATGTCCGGGTGCATGATCTAAAACATACTTTTGGTAGAAGATTACGAGCTGCTGGAGTAGGGTTTGAAGATAGGCAAGATTTGCTTGGGCATAAGTCAGGGCGAATTACAACCCATTATTCTGCGGCTGAAATCGGTAATCTTATTACAGCAGCGAATAGGGTTTGTGAAATAGAAAAAAGTATTAACACTCCAACCTTAACCTTATTAAGATGTACAGGCACAGGGGTAATTTCTGCAATTACAAATGCAGGAATATCTTGTACAGGAGTAGGCTTGGTGTGAAACGTATCGCTAGTCGTAACGTAGCTTACGCAAATCTCACGCAAGTTGGTTCTGGGGATTAAATAATTTAGATATAACTATTTGATTTTATTGGTAGGCCGTGTCGGGATCGAACCGACGACCCGCTGATTAAGAGTCAGCTGCTCTACCAACTGAGCTAACGGCCTAAAGCTTATGTGCTGTGGCTTGTAAACTTATTGCTTTAATAAGCACTTTCAAATATCCACATAATCTAGATGTGAGGTGGGGTGAGCGATGGGAATCGAACCCACGACAACCGGAATCACAATCCGGGGCTCTACCGATTGAGCTACGCTCACCATGATAAAATCATTTTATAAATATTGTTGTATATTACTTTTTTGGTATGCCCGACAGGAGTCGAACCTGTGACCCTCGGCTTAGAAGGCCGATGCTCTATCCACCTGAGCTACGGGCACATTCGCAACAGTCGTGGCTTGTGCTGTAATTAACCAATTCGTTTGAATCAATTTGTGGTGGCTACGTTCATCATCTCATAGCTATATTATGCAAATTTTCGTTCGCACAAAACCGTTCCACACTGTTGATTCTCGCTTAGATTAAACCAGCATTTGTACATCTTAGCAATGTTAAAGTTCTTGCATTTTCTTTTGGTCGGGGCAGAGGGATTTGAACCCCCGACGGCCTGCTCCCAAAGCAGGTGCGCTACCAGGCTGCGCTATGCCCCGATGTTTCAACAAATGGAAAGTGTGGATGATACTCAGCACTTTTGTTCGCGTCAAATGTTATCACTTATTATTCTTATATTCTTATGACAATTATTATTCATGCGATTGCGTTAATATAAATTATAGGTTAGTCTTTGCAGTGTTTTAAAATTGGTTAATATGCAACATATATAAGGTAAGCATATTGAAATCAAACAGATATATTAAAACATATTCCCCGCGGCTTGCCGCGGGAACAAAGCTATGGGGGTTTATCAAGGGGGAGAAGCGCAGCTCTCCCTCTTGATCGAGCCCGGGGATTTATTCCCCGGGCGAAGTCAAACAATTAGATAGTCATTTGTGCGAGAGTGGCGGAATGGCAGACGCGCTGGATTTAGGTTCCAGTGGGGAAACCTGTGAGAGTTCGAGTCTCTCCTCTCGCATTTCACAATTTGCGGGGAAACATATGCAAGTAATACTTGAAAATTTATCTGGTTTAGAACGTAAGCTAAATATAGTAGTACCGGCTGAGCGTGTTGAAAAGGGAGTTCAAATAAAATTACACAAGCTTGCAGCGACAGTAAAGATGCCAGGTTTTCGCCCTGGTAAGGTGCCATTTGCTATGCTGCAGCAACGCTATAGTGATTCTGTTCGCGGTGAGGTCATTGAAAATTTAATTCGCGAGACTTACATCGAAGCAGTTAAGCAAGAAAAGTTGGATCCGGCTGGTCTGCCAAGGATTGAAATTGTTTCAGACAAATCAAAAGAGCCTTTTAGTTATAGTGCTATTTTTGAAATATATCCTGAAATTAAATTAGCAGATTTTGATCAGATTAAAATTGAAAAAGCTGTTTCCGAATTAACTGATGCTGATATTGATGAAATGCTAGAAAAGTTGCGTAAAGAACATGTGCAATGGAAAGAAATTATTGAGCCAGCGCGCAAATCTCAAGCAGGTGATCAAATAACGGTAGATTTTACAGTTAAAGCCCTTGATGATCCTGCAGCAGAAACAAGTACGGAAAAAAATATTAAGTTTGTACTTGGTGGTGGTTCTATGTGGCCGGATTTTGAAAAACATCTTTATGGAGTTAGTGGTGATGAGAAAAAGAAATATACTTTAAAATTTCCTGAAACACACGTGGATAAAGAGATTGCTGGTAAGGATGCAGAATTTGAAGTGGAAATACGCAAAGTTTGTGAACCAATTTTGCCACCCCTGGATGATGAATTTGCTAAAAAGATGGGCATCAAAGAGAGTGGCTTGGAAGGTTTAAAAACGGAAGTGCGTAAAAATATGGAACATGAACTACAAACAGTTCTTAAAAACTTGTTCAAGCATGCCATTATGGAAAAATTGTTAGATAGTAACCCAATTGATGTGCCAAAAGCTTTAATTGAAACTGAGCTAGATCGATTAGCTAAGAACTGGCAAGAGCGCTTTGCTGCGCATAAGCAAAAAATAGAGAAAAACATCCCAGAGTTTCCGCGGAAAGATGCCGCAAAACAAGCGCAGCGTAATGTATCTTTAGGCTTATTATTATCCACTGTGGTTAAGGAAAATAAAATTCAAATTGAGCCGCAAGATTTGCGTGCCAAAGTCGAGGAGTTGGCTTCTGTTTATGATGATGCGAGTAAAGTCATCGATTGGTATTTTTCTGATCAAAGCCGTTTGACGGAAATAAAATCGCTTTTACTCGAAGAAAAAGCTGTCGATTACATTGCATCTAAAGCTAATGTGGTGGAAAAGAAAGTAGGCTATAAAGAAGTAATTGCGAAAAAATAACGTTCGGAGAAAAGCAAGATGAAGAATCAAACTCTAGTGCCAATGGTGGTGGAACAGACTGCACGTGGTGAGCGTGCATATGATATTTACTCGCGCTTATTGAAAGATCGGGTGATTTTTTTAATTGGTGAAATTGAGCCGCACATGGCTAATTTGATCATCGCGCAAATGCTATTTTTAGAATCAGAAAATCCTGATAAGGATATTTCGCTTTATATTAACTCTCCTGGTGGGCATGTAACTGCGGGACTAGCAATTTACGATACGATGCATTATATCAAACCTGATGTTAGCACTGTATGTCTTGGCCAAGCAGCAAGTTTTGGTGCGTTGCTACTGGCATCCGGTGCCGCAGGAAAGCGTTTTTGTTTGCCACATGCGACGGTAATGATTCATCAGGTGCTTGGTGGTTATCAGGGGCAAGCAAGTGATATTGAAATTCATGCGCGCGAAACGTTGCGGGTTAGTGAGCAGGTTAATACAATTTTATCTAGGCATACTGGAAAATCGATAGATCAAATTAAAAAAGACGTTAATCGTGATAATTTTATGACAGCAAAAGAGGCAATTGCTTACGGGATTACTGATGGAATTTTAGAGAAGAGACTACAGCAAGTTCCTGGTAAACTTTAATATTTTATTGTGTAATGAATCCCCCTTGATAAACCCCCATCGCTTTGTTCCCGCGGCAAGCCGCGGGGAATATATTTTAATTTTAGAGCAACTATAAATTTACAATTTTTTTCTGCCCTTCAAGCTATTCTCAAGCTCTTCAAGCGTAATACCTTTGGTTTCAGGGACAAACATGGCGACAAAAATAATTGCTAATACACAAAATGTCGCAAACAAGTAGAAAAGTGATGGTTTCCCAAAAGATTCCATAAATGAGAGGGAATAACGCATAAGTATACCAGCGAATGTCCAATTAACCATGGTTGTAATAGTCATGCCAATTTCGCGGCCTTTTAATGGAAAAATTTCTGAGCATACAATCCAAACAACTGGACCCCAAGAAACAGCAAATCCAAATATATAAGCGATAATTGCCCATAAAAGAATCGTTTTTGGGCCTTCAGTGATTAACGATGGATCGGTTACGTTGCCAATATATTGAAAGGTCAAGCCTGCTGTTATCATAGTGGCCAACATGAATATGGCACCTACATACAATAATTTTTTACGGCCCCATTTTTCTATTAAATATATTGCAGGTAAAGTGAAGAGCATATTGACCGTGGGCACAGCTAGCATTGCCATTAAGCCTTTTATTCCAGCATAACCGAAAATAGTAGGTGCATAGTAAATCATAACGTTGATCCCAACAAATTGTTGGAACATCTGGAGAAAAACGCCGATAAATAGAACTTTTAGGAAATAGCCATTAAATATTATACCCATACCTGTTTCTTGAGATTCAGCTAGAGTTCTTTCTATTTCTTTTATTTCAAAGTTTATTTCTTCTTGAGTATTGAGAATTTTTCTTAGTGTGGTTATAGCTTGTTCTTTTTTCCCTTTCAGCATTAACCATCTTGGGCTTTCTGGTAGGACAAAACTACCGATAAACATTAGCGAGGCAAATAGCGCAATAACTAAGAACATTAATGGCAGCGCTGTAGTTGGTGTAACAAAGGTTTTGGCAATAAAAACATTTGTTAATGAGATTAAAAAAATACCTATAGTAATCATTAATTGAAATAACGTTCCCATTGAACCGCGAATTTTTGCGGGTGCAGTTTCGGACAGATATAAAGGAACTATGAATGATGATATACCAACTCCAAACCCTAAGAAAAAGCGGCAGATGCTTAGTATAACAATAGATGGTAGCAGCGCGGAAAAAAGCGATGCTGCACTGAAAACAAGTCCAGCTAAAACTAAGCTTTTTTTGCGTCCCAAAACTCTGGCAAATAGTCCTGAAAGCAAGGCGCCAATAACACCGCCAGTGGCTAATATTGCAGAGTATTTTTCTCCTCCTGAAGTGTCTAAATTATAAACTGATTTAATGGTGTCAAGTGAGTTGGCAATAAACCCCTGATCTAAGCCGAAGAGTAATCCGCCCAATGCCGCAACTAAACAAATGAAGTATACTACTGTCTTATAATTGCCGCTTTGAACTTCGTTGTTAAGAATTGTCATAGAATAATTCTCCTGTGATGTTGTACAATTTAAAAAATTCTACTATGCTGGCCATGAAAGGCACATCATAGGTCTTTTATCTTTCGAAGTAAATACGGTGATAAATTATATTATGATCCAAGATATTGCTAATACGCTTATGTTTATAGGGTTTGATCGAGATGGAACACTTGAAACCCCTTCATTGCCAATGCCATACAAGCTTAAACTGAAAATCATAGAATTAGAAAAATCAGGAATAAACATATTTTTTGCGTCTGGTAAAAGTATGATACAGTTGAAGGAAATTGTAAAAGACATTGGTGTAAGATCTGTGCTTTTATGTGCTGAAAACGGTGGACACATATGTGATCTAAAAAAAAATAACGAATCTATTGTTCCAATAACTAAAGATTTGGAGCGTTTTATTAGCATCATAGAAAAGTACAAACTGCCAAAGCATAAATATGAATATAAAGCTTCTATATGGTCAAGACAGTTTTATGATAATGTTATTGATGCTAAAAAAATTATTGACGAAATAATTAATAAAAACAAATTAAATCTTAATGTTTTTATTCATCCTGACCATGCGGGCGGCTTAGATGTGGTGCCACCAGAAATTGATAAAATGAAGTTATTGGATTTTATTCCTCCAAATGCAATTATTCATTATTTTGGAGATTCTTATAATGATTTTTATCTGATGGAAAATGAACGTGTTATCCCTCACACAATGGACAATGCTAAAGATACAATTAAAGAGTTAGTCAATAAGAGGGGAGGGATCATAGCAAAGGAATCTGCTGGTGAAGGAGTTCTGAGTACTCTATATAAAATATTAGGCAATTAATCATAGTTTATCTGCGCGAAAAATCAGCAATGGTTTCTATGTGACTAGTATGCGGAAACATATCAACTATACGTGCGCTTTGTAATTTATAACCGTTGTTGGTTAATTCTTTGGTGTCACGTGCAAGCGTTGCATGATTGCAGGAAACATAAACTATTTTTTTTGCGCCAAATTTTTTAATTTGCGTACAAATTTCTAACGCACCAGTGCGTGGTGGGTCTAACAAAATTTTATCGTATTGTTGCTTAGCCCATGGTATAGTGGATAATTCTTTGGTTAAGTCGGAGCAGTAAAATTCCGCGTTTTTAATGTTGTTATGTTCGGCATTTTGTTTGGCGCGAACAATTGCATATTTGTTGCCTTCTACCCCAACAATCTGATTACATTTGTTTGCCAGCGGCAAAGTAAAATTCCCAATACCACAGAATAAATCAAGGATTTTTTCATTTGATTGCATATCTAACAACTCAAGAACATGAGCAACCATTTGTTGATTTATTGCTTGATTTATCTGCGTAAAATCGGTCGGAGCAAAAAACATCTCAATGTTTTGTTTTGCTAGTTTGTAGCTTAAGGGCACAGATTCTTGGTTTGATGCAAGTGGTTGAATTGTTTCTATGCCGCCTGCTTGCAGATAAATTTGGAAATTATGTTCCAAGCCAAACTTTTGTAAAAGTTCAAGGTCTTTATCAGAAAATTTTTGCAAATGACGAAATAAAAGCACTGTGACATCATCGCCGCAGATTATTTCAATTTGTGGAATTTGATTGTAGATAGAAAATTGAGCGACTAAATTGCTAAGATCTAAAATTTTCTTACTAACTGCTACATGCAAAATTGGGCATTGAGTAATTTCAGCCACATATCTGCCATTTTTTTCATGAAATCCAACTAGTACTTTTTGTTTTTTTTGCACATATTTTACCGAAAGTCGCGCTCGACTACGGTAGTTCCAAATTGGGCCGGTAATTGGTGACAGAATATTTAGGGCGTCCAAATTACCAAAATGTTTCATCTGCTCTTGAAAGGCCAGCGTCTTAAAGGAAATTTGTTTGATATGACTTAGATGTTGCAAACTGCAGCCACCGCAAATATCAAAATGTGGGCATTCGGGAATGACCCGATCAAGGGAGGGCTGCAAAATTTCTACAACTTTTGCCTCATCAAATTTATTGTGCCTGCGCGTATAAACAAAAACCACTTCTTCATTTGGCAGGGCATTTTCCAAAAAAACAATCTTACCATTGATGTGTGCAATGCCCCGCCCGTCGTGGCTTAATGACTCTACATGAATTTTGTTTAAAGTCTGATTGTTTATCATGTGGTAGTGATTTTTTAGATGGAAGAACCCGTATTATAGGGGTAATGACAAACTATAGCAAAGGTGTATATCATTACACTGTGCTTGTTAATACTTCTGCAAAAGTAAGAAAGGAAAGTTTTGGCATTTTAGTTGTTAAGAAACCGGGTTCTTGATTGCCAAACTGTATTATATTTTGTTACAATAGGTTACTTTATTTTAAAATTGTGAGGTGGATATGAAGTTACGTAATTTAGTTATGAGTGTTGTATTAGTTATTAGCTTGCCACTATTGAGTGGTTGTACTACTCTCAATCCTTATACTGGGGAGAAAGAGGTTAGTGATACCGCTATTGGTACTGGTGTTGGAGCGGTTGGTGGTGCTTTAGCAGGGCAATTAATTGGTGGTAACACTGCAGGCACTCTAATTGGCGCTGGTCTTGGCGCTATAGCTGGTGGCGTGATTGGTAATGTTATGGATCGTCAAAATGATGAGCTTAGAGCACAGTTACAGGGTACCGGAGTGCAAATAGCACGTTCTGGTAGAGATATTCGCTTAATTATGCCAGGCGATATAACTTTTGAGAATGATCGCTCTGATATCAGGGGCAGTTTTTATAACACATTAAATTCAGTGGCCATTATCTTGAAGAAATACAACAGCACTACTATTAAAGTTGCTGGTTTTGCTTCAAGTACTGGTAATGCGATGCACAATCAGGAATTGTCCGAGTCGCGTGCTCGATCTGTTGCTGATTATTTGATTTCACAAAAAATCGATCCAAATCGTGTAATGGCAGTTGGTTATGGTGCGCGTTATCCGATTGCAAGTAATGCAACTGGAGCGGGACAAGCAAAAAACCGTCGTGTCGAAATTACTATTCATCAGTTAGCTAAAAAATAATTGTTTGAGTAAAAGTCAGTGGCGAGCACATGGTCGCCACTGATTTAATATGCTTACCCTCCTATACATTTCCGCTTTTCTTTTGGCCATTTTTCCCTTGGTATTAATTCATGAGTTTGGTCATTTTTTAGTTGCTCGCATATTTAAGGTAAAAGTCGAACGTTTCTCTATTGGTTTTGGCAAGCCATTTTATAAATGGAAACACAAAAAGGGAGGTACTGAATATGTTATTGCGCCAATTCTTTTAGGCGGTTATGTTAAATTTTTGGATACGCGTGAAACTAAAGTTGTAGCGGATTCTGATCGACATCTTGCATTTGATCATAAGCCGATTCTAGAGCGTCTAGCTATTATTGTAGCTGGACCGGTTGCTAATATTATTTTTGCATTGTTTGCGTTTTGGTTGATGTTGGTAATTGGGTTTAAATTGCCTAAGCCAATTATTGGTAAAGTCTTGCATAATTCAATCGCAAGTCGCGCGGATATGCGCGCAGGCGAAGAGATCATAAAAATTGATCAAATCAATACACGTAATTGGGAAGAAATTATTGTTGCAATGCTCGCACGTGTTGGCGATACCGGTAATTTAAGTGTTACCACGCAATCATCGCCTCTGCTGCCAGCGCAAAAAAACTATCAACTTGATTTGGCCAATTGGCAGATTGATTCTTATGAGCCCAATCCATTGCTTGGTTTTGGACTAGTTCATTATGAGCCACAGATATTACCAATCATAAGTAATGTTACTAGGGATTCGCCCGCTGCAAAATCTGGGTTGCAAATAAATGATCGCATTATTGCAATTGAAGGGCAACCAATTAACAATTGGAAAGATTTTATTGAATTGATTAAAAAATACCCTGAAAAGCAAATCAAATTATCATTGGAGCGCAATGGAAAAGTTATTGATTTGATTGTTACCATTGGCTCTAAATTTGGGGCAGGGTGGAAAAAAATTGGATTTTTGGGTGTTAATTCGTTACGGGTAGAGTGGCCGGAGAAAATGCTGCGTAAGTACCAATGTACCATGTGGCGAGCGTGTGGAGAAGCTTGGTATAAAATGCAGCTATTTGTTGATTTGAACAGTATTATTTTAACCAAGCTGTTTACTGGTAAGATTTCTTTTCATGTTTTAGGTGGTCCAATTGCTATTTTTACTGCATCCGGGCAAGCACTTGGTCAGGGTTTTATAATGTTTCTGGATTTTTTAGCAGTGCTTAGTTTGTCGCTTGCTTTAATTAATTTATTGCCTTTACCAGGTTTGGATGGCGGGTATGTTGTTTTGCTTTTCATTGAAGCTATTATGCGTCGTCCTATATCAATGCGGGTACAGACGCTACTTTTGCGTTTAGGCATTATCTTTTTTATCGTTTTAATTTTGCAAGTGACGATTAATGATTTAAAGAGATTGTTTTAGAACTGCATTCTTATCTTGTATGATATAAGTTTTTTTGTTTAAATGTAGTTGTTTATTATTTAGGAATGCCGGGGTGGCGGAATTGGTAGACGCGCCAGACTCAAAATCTGGTGGGGGCAACTCCGTGTCGGTTCGATTCCGACCCTCGGTACTTTTTTAGGAGAGGTATATATGGCACGAGCGTTTATTTTGCTAATGGATTCGTTTGGTATTGGCGCGCTTCCAGATGCAAAAAAATTTGGTGATGAAGGTGCCAATACATTTTTGCATATCAAAGAATATTGCGCGCAAGGTAAGGCTGATGTAAATGGTTTGCGCCAAGGGCCACTAAAACTCCCAAATTTAGATAGATTAGGCTTAAGTGCAGCCGCTTCTTTAGAAACCAATGGCAATCCAACAGCGTTATATGGCTCGGCTAAAGAAATAAGCCTTGGTAAAGATACACCAAGTGGCCACTGGGAAATCACCGGTGTGCCAGTATTGTTTGAATGGGGATATTTCCCGTCGAATTATCCAAGTTTTCCCGAAAAGCTAGTTAGCGCTTTTATCAAAGCAGCTAAAATCCCAGGTATTTTAGGTAATTGTCATTCTTCAGGAACTGAAATTATAAAACAACTTGGCGATGAGCATATAAAAACTGGCAAGCCAATTTGCTATACTTCAGCCGATAGTGTTCTGCAAATTGCCGCACATGAAGAGGTTTTTGGTTTAGAACACTTATATGAAATTTGTAAAATAGCATATGAGTTGGTTAAACCCTATAATATAGGTCGCATTATTGCGCGGCCATTTACAGGTACTTCAGGCAGTTATCAGCGTACTGAACATAGACGTGACTATTCAGTACCGCCGCCGGCGCTAACCTTGCTCGATAAATTAGTCGCTGCTGGTGGCACTACAATTGCTGTTGGAAAAATCGCAGATATTTTTGCACATCGTGGCATTAGTAAACATGTTGATGCACATGGTCATAATGAAATTTTTGCTGCAGTTTGCGATGCAGTAAAAACAGCGCCGGATCGCAGTTTGGTTTTTTCTAACTTTGTTGATTTTGATATGAAGTACGGTCATCGTCGAGATGTTGCTGGTTATGCGCACGCGCTCGAGCAATTTGATGCGCGTCTGCCCGATTTTGAAAAATTAATGCAGCCGGGAGATATTGCAATCATAACAGCCGACCATGGTTGCGATCCTACTTTTAAAGGAACTGACCATACGCGCGAATATATTCCGATTTTAGTTTTTGGTCCGGGGATTAAATCTGGTTTTATTGGCAAGCGTGATACTTTTGCTGATATTGGGCAGAGTTTAGCGCAATATTTTGGTTTAGAATTATTACAATATGGGAAATCTTTTTTGTAATGTTTGGCAGGATGTTTTTTTACTTTAACAAGGAAAAATAATATGCATAATTTAAAGCTTGTTGTTGGTGTTATCTTAGTGTTTGGTTTGGTTGGATGTGCTGATATGAAAGGCCGAGATGTTGGAACTCTTGCTGGAGGAGGTGTTGGCGCTGCTTTGGGTAGCCAAATTGGTGGTAGCACTGCCGGTCACGTTCTTGGGGCAGCTGGTGGCGCTGTTGTTGGTGGTCTCGTTGGACGCACAGTTGGTAAAAGTATAGAAAAAGATGATTAGAGCTTGTTGACATTTTGCTGTAATGCTTTGAGAAGCAAAAATGTAGGACAAATTAATCTCAGAAAAAATTAAAAATAAATTCACGCGTCGAAGACGCAAATGCCTCACCAGCCCAGGTTAAGCTTCGCGCTGGTTCGCGAAGCGCAAGCCTGGGGGTTGAGTGTTCCAAGATTTTAAGTCCGGAGAGCGCGATAAAAATCAATCCAGAGGTTGCAAGCCTAAATTTTTGTGTTTATTCCATATCAGAAATCTTTACTTCTGCAAGTTCCATTGATTTTTTTGAGGCAGATTGTTTTTCCTTGTTTAACTCATAATAAGCAATCAAAAGTGCGCTAGGAATGATTAAGCTTGCTCCTACAATTGTAGGAATTTTGATTATTTCATTAAACAATACATACCCCATTATGACTGAAATGATAAGTTCAACATATTTGTATGGGGCAAGCGATGAGATTTCGGTTGCGTTCGCTGCTTTTAGGATGCAATACAGTATGGATGCACCACCAGCGCCCATGATGAATAAATAGAATAATTCCGAGTAACTCATTTGTTTCCACATTAACAACGCCGGAATAAAACTAATTAACGCTGTTCCTAGGCAAAAATAAAATAAAAGTGAAAAAAGATTTTCGGTGGCTAGCATTTTTTTATTTAAAACATCGCTCATGGCAAATAATATTGCGCCTAAAAATAAAAATACTACGCCAGGATGAAGAAATAAAATTTCCGATGTTTTTGCGATTGTGGTTTTTTCAAAAAAAGCAATGATCACAACTCCTATGAAACCTATGCCAACAGATAGCAATCTTTTCCAGTCGGATTTTTCCCCTAAAAACAAATAGGCTAAAGGTAGAACTAAAATAGGACAGGCAAATGATATGGTTGTAATAGAAGGGAGACTAGTTTGGCTGGCTCCATAAATCCAACATGCAATAGCGCCAAAGCCAATTATTATTCTTGCCAAGTGCCACGATTTATTTTTGATAACAAAAGAAGATTTTCCTTTATAGAGCATTAATGGCAAAAGAACTAAGGCCCCAAAGAAAAAGCGAAAAAATGCAATTTGCATGGATGGTAAATCACTTCCTACTAAACGGATGGCTGTATCATTTAAATTGCTAAAAAAGCTGGCGCATACTATCCAAAATATCCCCTGGGGGAGGCCTTTACCATTTATCCATTTTATTGCATTTGATTTCATGTTTTATATAACCCGATATTTTTTCAAAAAATCGATTCTAGCAAAAATTATTGCTTTGATCTATTAATAGTATATACCTTTTTGCTTAAGGAAATCTTATGTGTTTACGAAAAATGTGTAAAGTACAAAGCTAATTAATTGGTAGTAAACAACAAATCAAAAATTTTATGTCCTTGTTTTTTTCCACGTTGTTCAAATTTGGTTGATATACGATCTGCCAAAAAAGGCAAAGATTTTGGTGGTTCGAGAACAATAAAAGCGGGATTGGTTTTTAATACAGCAATGATGTGATTAGCATAATCCTCCCAGTCAGTTGCAACGTGTAATATTCCTTTTGATTTTAATTTTTTTTGCAGGAGCGCAATAAACTTTGGTTGAATCAGGCGTCTTTTGTGATGACGATTTTTTTGCCAAGGATCGGGAAAGAAAATCAAGACTTTTTCTAGGCTATTATCAGGAATGCATTGTTCTAAAACGATAACTGCGTCTTCATTATAGATGCGTATATTATCCAGTGGTTGTGTTTTTAGTTGAGTCAATAAGGTTAAAATTCCCGGCTGATGCACTTCGATACCAATAAAATCTTGCTTAGGATATTTTTTCGCAGAGTTCAAAAGTGTTATCCCCATACCAAAACCAATCTCTAAGACCAGTGGGGCATTACGCTTGAAGATTTTTTTTGTAGATATTTCTCCAGATACTATATCTAAACCATAAAGTGCCCACCCCTCATAAAATGTTTTTTGTTTGTTTGGAGATAACCGTCTTTGTCTTTTGACGAAACTGCGTATGGGTTTGATTTTATTCATGTGTGTTTTGAAATTACTGTTTAAATGTACTTGCCTTATAGTAATCATATAAGCATAATAAAAACTATTCAAAGGATATATTGCGGGCGTAGTTTAATGGTAGAACTGAAGCTTCCCAAGCTTTAAACGTGGGTTCGATTCCCATCGCCCGCTCCACCAATCTGGTACTAGGACAATTATAATGAAAAATATAATGAAAATAATATTGATAATAATCGCAGTAATTATCATTTTTATAGGTGTAGCTGCAGCTTTGTTTGTTGCTAAGGTTGATCAAAGCACGATTAAGAATGAAATTATACAGTTGGTGCACAATAAGACCGGAAGTGATTTGACGATTAATGGTGATGTTCAGTGGTCTTTTTTCCCATGGTTTGGTATCAAACTACATGATATTGTTTTAAAGGATGCTGGTTCACATAAAACTGAACTGGCAAAGGCTGATAAAGTTGGTTTTAGTATTAAATTATTACCTCTACTTTGGGGGCGCATTACCAATGGTACTTTCAGTATAGTCAGTTTTACTGATGCGAGTGTTAGTATCGAAAATGGCCAAGTGTTTTGGCAAAATCAACAGATTAATAAGTTAGATTTGCATTGTAAAAACATTAACTTTGATAAGCCTTTTGAAGTAGAAACTAATTTTTACTTACAAAATCCAAACTCGATTTTAAATGGTCAAATCAAAGCAAATGCACGCTTAAAATTGGATGTGGCCAATAAATTATATACACTAACCAATTTGCAATTGGTCGGAAAATCAGTAGATAAAATCGACTTTGGTGGTGTGGCAAATGTTGTAGTTGATTTGAATAAGCAAACGCTTGTTAGTGAAAATTTCAAATTAAACATTGCAAATACAGTGGCAACGGGTTCGCTGCGTTGTAATAATATTATTGACGCGCTAAGCTTTGCCGGCGATCTTAAGATTGGTATGCTACAAATTAAGAAATTAAATTTTGATAATTTCTCCGCAAAAATTATTGGTAACAAAGAATTAATTAAATGTCCCAAAATAGAATTTGGTTTTTATCACGGTAATGCAAGCGGTAGTGCTGTGATTGATTTGCATGGTGCGGTGCCGCAGCTGGGTTTAAAGCTAACGCTTGATAATGTCGCTATGCGGTCACTGTTAGTAGATGTTGCTAAGTATGATGAATTTAGCGGCACTCTTACCTTAAACACAAGTATTAATATGCGTGGTAAGACTGGCGAAGCAATGCTTAATAGTTTAAGTGGTAGTGGTAACATTTTAATTGCTGGTGGTTCCTATAGGGGTGTAGATATTCCCTTTGAAGTAAGGCGTGCAAGCTCAATATTAAATCAAAAAGTGATGCCACAAGAATCGCAGCTGCCACATACTGATTTTGATCGTTTAATAGCGAATTTCAATGTTAATAATGCTTTGTTGAGTACGAGCGATCTTTTAATTCAATCGCCTGATTACAGAGTAACAGGGCAGGGTCATGCTAATATTGTATCCGAGCAACTTGAATTGCTGCTTAATGCTTATAGTACTCATGATAAGAACTTTTTTGTGCCCATTAAAGTCTCAGGTTCTTTTACCAAGCCGTCAATTAAGCCTGATGTAGCTGTTATGGCGCGGCAAGTAGTTGTAAAAGAAATTGGGAAGCAATTGCAAAAGCTTAATATCCCGCAAGACTTACTTAATGTGTTGCCATTGGATAAATTATTACATTAAAATAAAATACTCGGTTTTGCGGGAAGCAAGCTAATGTATAATTAAAAAAGCCTGGCGTCCTGGTTTGATATTGGGTTTTGGGGTGCAATCATCTGGTTTGACAATTTTTGCAAAAGTACTTTGTATTTTGCTTTGCACTGCATTATGTTCGGCACTGGCAGTTATGCGATAAAAATTTGCGCCACACACATTAGCATTTTTAATTTCTGTAATTTCAGGACTTACTATTTTTTCGCTCATAATTTCTCGTTCGCGTTGCTCTAAAATATCTTCGGCTTTATAAAATGCATGTGCTTTATTCTGATAATAGCTGCTCATTTTGGTTTCGAGAAAACTGGTGTTTAAAAGAGTGAGCGCAAGCAAGCTTACGCCTAATAGGAATAGCATTACAACTACTAATACCATTCCTTTTTCAGATTCTAATCTCTTTCGCGTAGTTTTATATAGATTTTCCATGGTTTTAATCCTGGCAATCGATCTTGTGGTGTCAGGGTAATCACAACGCTTAGAACTTTATCCCATAAATTACGATTAGTTATTTCAGCTGCTTTTAAATGCTCGGTAACTTTATTTTCTCCCTGAACAGCAACTCCATAATCAATTTGCATATTGCTAATTTCTGGGATTAGTTCTTGTTTTTCTCCGTGATTAACCAAAAAATACAAGCTATAAGTATGCTTGTGGTAGCTAACTTCGCTGATAAAAAAGGCTATTCTTTCAAGTTGACGCACCTTTGTGTTATTGGTTTCATAAGAGTGCTTCAATGTACTTTCAATTTCAATAGTAGTGCCAGTAGGTTTTTTGGCGATAAATAAATCAGCATTGTTGTAGTCAGAAATTAATAAAAACCGATTGCCTTTAGTTGCCGGATTTTTCTTAACACTAATTGAAGTGTCACCAACATTGATATTTGCAGTAAGGGTTGTACTTTCAGATTTTGTTTTAGTAATAACAATAACATCGGTGCCCGAAATAACATTTCCTGCTAAATCGGGTAGTATTTGTGCACTGTTACTATCGTAACCATGGATAACATCTGCTACTTCAAAATCTATGCGATTGTATTTGTAGTTTTTAGTATGATTAACCAAATTAAGCTCAGAAATTCGCCGACAACCTGCGAAGCCCGCCTGCATGATGCTTTGTTGCAAAAAAGAACCGGCAAACCGAATATCTTCGCTGAGGTGCGCAACTTCGTTTTGCACTTTATAAATCTTTTTAGCGCTCAAATAATTTTGTAATATGACTTCAACCAATGCTAAACCTATGAACGAAGCAATTAAAAATTCAAGCAACGTAAATCCTGTACAATAATTATTTCGATTTTTTAATTTCATAAACATTGTTGGGTATCTTTTTTATCTTTTTTGTTCTTTCTATCCCAACAAATCTTTATTTTCCCGGTCTCAATTTTACATTCACCATGGGGCAATAAATTTCCACATTCACTCCACTTTAAATTAACACCAGCTTTTTGCTGCTCCATCAGCGCTACCAATTGTGAGGTTGCAAGCGTGCGCCAGTAAGCATCTTCGGTGCGCTTGAGCGAGTTAATATATAAGCCGGCAACTCCAAGCAACCCAAGCGTTAAAATAAAAACTGCAATTAGCACTTCAATCAGGCTAAAACCAAGAGCAATGCTCAATTGTTTGATCATAAAAAACCCATGCAATAAAAAAGGCGCCGTAGCGCCTTTTTTTCACAATAGATTCGCTATAGCTTTAAATCACGTAAATACTCCGTAAAGTGTTGTCCAACTTCCTGATGTTGCATTCCATATTCAACCGTTGCCTTGAGGTAGCCTATTTTGCTGCCGCAATCATAGCGTTTGCCATGAAACACATATCCATAAACATCTTGTTCTGCGATTAATTTATCAATACCATCAGTTAATTGAATCTCTCCAATTGCTCCACTACTTGCATTTTCAAGAAAATGGAAAATGCGCGGTGTTAAAATATAACGACCAATAGATGCAAAAGTAGAAGGTGCATCTTTAGGTTTTGGTTTTTCAACAATACTTGTAACCTTGGAAAAATCGCCTGATTTTAAAGCAGTATCGTTTAAACCCACAATACCGTACTTTTCCGTTTCGGATTTAGCCACAGATTGAATTGCTAAAACGCTGCTATGTACTTTGGAATAAACAGCAATCATCTGTTCCAGGCATGTTTTTTCACCACCATTAAGTAATTCATCGGAAAGTAATACGGCAAAAGGTTCATCACCAATAATATCTTTGGCGCATAATACTGCATGTCCTAAACCAAGTGGGTTTTGTTGTCTGATATAAACGCAGGAAATTCCTGCCGGCAAAATATTGCGTACAACTTCAAGCCATTCATTTTTTCCAGATTCAGCTAATTTAGCCTCTAATTCAAAATTAGAATCAAAATGATTTTCGATGGCGTGTTTACTTGAGCTAGTAACAAAAACTAATTGGGTAATGCCGGCAGCAACTGCTTCTTCTGCGGCATATTGGATCAGCGGTTTATCTACAATAGGTAACATTTCCTTTGGATTAGCTTTGGTTACTGGCAAAAATCTAGTTCCAAGACCTGCTACGGGAAATACGGCTTTACGGATTTTAGTAGTCACTTTCTTTTTTCTCCTTAAAAAACTTGCGCTCAAAATATCATAAAATTAAAAATTGAACAATCGAATAGAATAGGCATTTTTTATGCAATTTTGCAGAATCTGCTTTAAAATATTAATAAAACAATTACAATGCTCGTATATGTCACTTAAAGCTGCTTTTTATATATTAACTGAACCAACACTCAAAGCGCGAGATTTGTATGCTTGTCGTATCATTGAAAAAGCATTTTCCAATAGCCAAACGGTTTATGTGCATACCGCTACGGTAGCAGAGGCGCAAAGCTTCGATATACAGCTTTGGACTTTTCGCGATATTAGTTTTGTCCCGCATGAAATTTATAACCAAAATTTAAATTCTGCAGCACTCATTTTAATTGGCTACGACGTGGTACCAACAGGGAAAAAAGATATTTTAATTAATCTTACTTCTAAAACCCCATCATTCTACCAGCAATTTGATCACATTATTGAAATCATACCAAATGATGTCGACTTAAAAACCGCTGCCCGCAAACAATATCAAGTTTATCAGAGTAGTGGCTATCAAATGGAAACTTTTAATATCAAAACTTCAACTTAGATACACACCCTATTATTCATGCCATTTTTCTGGTAGTCTTTTTGTTATATGAAAAACAAATCCTACGAACCACAAGCGATTGAACAAACTTGCTACCAAAAATGGGAAACAAATAATTACTTTGCTCCGAGTGGCAAAGGTGATCCATATTGCATCGCTCTGCCACCACCTAATGTAACCGGCACCTTACATATGGGTCATGGCTTTCAACAAAGTATTATGGATGTGCTGATCCGCTACCATCGCATGTGTGGTAATAACACTTTATGGCAAATTGGTACCGATCATGCGGGTATTGCAACCCAAATGGTAGTAGAAAATTTACTGCGCAGCGAAGGAACCAACCGCCATGTACTTGGCCGTGAAAATTTTGTCAAACGCATCTGGGACTGGAAAAAATATTCCGGTGATACAATTTGCAGTCAAGAAAGACGTTTGGGGATTTCTGGTGATTGGACTCGAGAAAAATTTACGCTTGACCCAAATTTAGCACAAGCAGTGCAACATGTATTTATTAGTCTTTATGAAGAAGGCTTGATTTACCGTGGTAAACGTTTAGTCAACTGGGATCCGGTTTTAAATACAGCAATTTCCGATCTTGAGGTAATCAGCGAAGATTCTGAAGGATCGCTTTGGTATATTAGCTATCCTATTGCAGGTGGCGCCGAAAGTTTGATTGTTGCAACTACTAGGCCTGAAACCATGCTTGGTGATACAGCGGTAGCAGTGCACCCTGAAGATCCGCGTTATCAACACTTAATTGGCAAACAAGTTAAATTACCACTGACTGATCGTTTAATCCCTATTATTGCTGATGAATATGTTGATAAAGAATTTGGTACCGGTTGTGTTAAAATTACGCCAGCACACGATTTTAATGATTATGTCCTAGGCCAACGCCACAATTTGCCA
>TBL_comb47_HYPODRAFT_10002410_pt1 | contig 23132 bp, 15 predicted proteins | sample TroBogypolimnion_40_FD_10682 | JGI IMG/M metagenome (IMG submission 10682)
AGCATCAATGTATGAATTTGTTAAACCGGTATTTAAAGCTATCCAACTTGCTCCGTTATTAGTTGATACAAACATCCCATCGGCATAGGTTCCGGCATATATATTGCCACTGTTTATTGTTAAAGCAATGATTTCTTTTATGCCCATACCTACAGTATCTAATGTCCAGTTACTCCCATAATCTGTTGACATATATACTCCATTATTAGTTCCTGCAAAGATATTGCTTCCATTTGTCACAATTGCTTCTACATAAATAGTTGTTAAACCAGTGCTCGAAGAAGTCCAGCTATTTCCATTGTCTGTTGACAAATAGATACCTGCTCCATAAGTGCCTGCAAAGATATAATTGCCACTAATAGCTATTGATAACACCGAAATGTTTGTCGGTAAACCTGTGTTAATAGCTGTCCAATTGTTTCCATTATTGTTCGAAAAATACATTCCTCCATTATAAGCTCCGGCAAAAATTGTATCCCCTTTAATAGCTAACGAATAAATAGTTAAGTTTGTTAACCCTGTATTTACCGCTGTCCAACTACTGCCATTATTAGTTGATAAATAAATACCATTACCACTAGTTCCGGCAAATATATTGCTCCCATTTATGGCTATTGCTTCTATCACAGTATTGCTTGGCATACCGATATTTGCAGCCGCCCAACTATTGCCATTATCTAAAGATAAAAATACACCATAATGAGTTCCCGCAAAAATACTGTTACCATTTACTGCTATGCAGTTTATCATCCCTCCGTAAGGTCCGTTTGTTTGCTGCCATTGGGCATTTGCTAAATTTATTGTGAAAATTAATAGCACTAAAACACATATCTTTTTCATTGTTGTTTTTATTAATTTAGGTATTGAATTTATTCCTTTAAAAACTTTTTATAAATAATAGTATCTTCAGTATTAATTTTTATAACATACATTCCTTTTGCATAATCACCTGTATATAATTCTATTTGCCTTTGTTTTGTAGCTTTTTGAAATAATAGCTGTCCTTGTAAATTATATATAGAAATGTTTGTAGTTTTATTATTTATACAATTCTTTAAATCTATTGTAATATTTTCTTTTGCAGGATTTGGATAAATTAATGCTTCATTATTATCAGTTGCTATTTCTTTAATGCCCACATCTTCACCACCATTAATTGTCTTTGAAATATAGCCATCGCAACCGACAATAAATCCAACTTTTGGTTTAACAAAATACATTGAATTCAACAAACACATAGTTCCCGAAGGCTGCGAAACCCAATTAGTTCCTCCATCAATTGTCTTAGTAATCACTCCATTATAAAAGATAGTATATCCGGTATCAGCTGTTTCCCAATACAGATCTTCAACATCATAGGAATTCATCATATCATGATAAGTCCAGGTAATTCCTCCATCTACAGTCTTTAACAACAGAGCAGAGCCACCTACAAAGCCTGTATCTTTATCAGTAAAATAGACTGATAACAACGTAAATGTCACCCCGGCATTCATTTGAGTCCAGGTAGTGCCACCATTGAGTGTTTTTAACAAAGTGCCGCCATCACCAACAATAAAAGCGGTATCCACACCAGTGAAAAACATAGATTTTAAAAACATAGTTGTGCCGGATGTTTGTGGAGTCCAGTTCATTCCGCCATCAATGGTTTTCAATATTACACCTCCTACTCCAATTGCATAGCCGATATTTTCATCAGTAAAATGCACTGCATACATTGCATATATGTAACCCGCAGGCAAAATATTCCAGGTATTTCCCCCATCGGTTGTTTTTAATAGGATACCAAGAAATACATTTGAATCGCTTCCGGCAATATAACCTACGTTATTGTTCACAAAATATACGCTAGCTAATGTAAAATTTGTTCCCGATACTTTGGGCTCCCAACTTGCTCCTGCATTGGTAGTTTTAAGGATGGTTCCACGGGCTCCAACTGCGTAACCTATTGCAGTATCCACAAAATATACCGAGCATAAAGTGTTTGTGGTGCCCGAGTTTAAAGGTATCCATTGTGCATTTGCAATTTTAAGGAATCCTAATAATAAAAATGGTATTAATGTCAATTTCTTTTTCATGTTTGATGTTTTTAAATTCATAATTTAAAATTCCGACAACAAAGTTACAACATTTTTGAGGCAATTTTAAAAATATTTGTAAATATTTTTAAAATTATGTTTGATTTCGAGAGAATATTATAAAATTGTATTATTTATTATCCTATTTTTAGTTCTTTAGTTTGATAAAATATCCATTTATTATAATTAGTTGATATTATTGTTAATAGAAGTTGTTTAGATGCTTATTTTACGTTTGAAGAGCTTCCGGAACTTCCAACCTCTTATCAAACGCGTTTGAAGAGCTTCCGGAACTTCCAACCTCTTATCAAACGCATTTGCAGAGTATTCCTAACTTTATTTGTTTCAAAAATGCACGAATTACTACCTACGTAACTTTTGCAGGACACAAAACGCACGAATTTCTCATTACCTAACTTTTGTAAGACACAATTCGTATATTTAGGAGAAATCGTGACTTTTGGCACTGACAAAATGTCCGATTTTCGTCTTACGAGACTTGCGTTACTGACAAAATGTCCGATTTGTGTCTTACGTAACTTCCGTAGGACACAAAACGCACGAATTACTACCTACAAAAGTTAGGTAATGAGAAAAACGTACGAATTACTACCTACGAAAGTTTCGCTGCTAGCAAGGCGTCGAAATGCCAGGTAGTTACAAATTAGGTGTAGAGAAAGTTTAAATATTAGTATTCTTATTATTTTAATAAAAACAATTTTGGTATGATAAAAATGAGTACGTTTGCAAGAAAGTTTAATTAAAAATAAATATCATGTCAGAAAGAATTTTAATAACAACATCAACCTCTTTAGAAGGTTACAGAATTGTAAAAGTATTAGCCTACGGTACAGCAGTAGTGGTGGAGAAGGTATAATATGAAAAGGATATTTATAATTTAATAAAACTAATTAATATAGAGTTATGTTAGAAATATTTTATAATAAAGCCGAAAAATGGCTGAAAAATGGTAATTGGCAAGCAATAATAATTGTATTAATTACAGCTTCGGTTTGTTTTGATCTTATGATTCTAAGAATATTGGCTTTTATTTTAATAACATTAGCAATAATTTTTATACTATTGATAAGAAAGTATTATAAAATGAAATTAAAAATGTTTGATATATATATTAAAGTTCCTGCTTCAATAAAAGAACTAAATAATAAATCAAAGAAGGATTGGTTTAAAAACATGAGTAATTATTTTTTAATATGTTTAGCTATTTTGTTTATAATATTATATTTCTATATATTATATTTCTATAAAGGGAAACATTTTATTGGTAATGATATGTTACTTCTTCTTTATTTACTTACTTTGAATATTATAAAAGGATTTGGTTACGATGATATTAATAATAATGTTGAGCTTTCAGAACAAGGTATTATAATGCCGGGAATTGAAATGAATATTACTCAATGGTCAGAATTAAAAGATATGATAGTGAATAAAGATAATTTTAATATAATTATATATCTAAATAATGGTAAGCAATTAAAATTAAGTATTGATAAAAGTGTAAATCATAATATATACGAAATAGAAACTTATATAAACAATAAAAGAATAATTACTACTTAATTCGTAATTCGTAATTGAATTAAATTCTCCCCGTCAGCTTCAGCAGCCCATTAATAAAAGTTAGAGGGTGGGCAGGATTGCCGGGTACATATAAATCAAAATTAAATTATTGTTGTTATCTAAATTATGTTTACTTTTGTATTATGAATTTGGTTGAAAAAAATATTGATACAATAAATGCTTTATGTCAAAAATATAAAGTAGCAAAGTTGTTTGTATTTGGTTCTATTTTGACAGATAGATTTCAAAACAATAGTGATATAGATTTTATTGTAGATTTTAAAGCTTTAGATTTGTATGATTATGCAGATAATTATTTTGATTTAAAGTTCTCGTTAGAAAAACTATTTAACAGAGAAGTAGACCTTCTTGAAGACAAAGCTATAAAAAACCCTTACTTGCGCCAATCTATCGACACTTCAAAACAAATTATATATGGATAACGAAATTAAAACTTGGCTGTATGATATTTTACAATCGATAACTGAAATAGAAAGTTACTTTGAAAGCAAACCAAAACTATTTGAAGAATATTCAAAAGATATAAAGACCAAACGTGCTGTAGAAAGAGATATAGAGATAATTGGAGAAGCAATTAACAGGATTATTAAAAAGGATCCAGATTTTGAAATAGAAAATGCTTATAAGATTATCGGTACACGCAATCGTATAGCTCATGGTTATGATAAAATATCAGACGAGTTGATATGGAGTATTGTCATAAATCATATCCCAAAATTAAAAGAAGAAATACAAATCCTTCTAGATAAATAAAAGATATATCGTCCCTCCGGGACTTCTAATTATATAGGTATTCTAATACTACCGATATTATGTCCTTACAGGACAAAGGTTAGGTTTAAATGTTTTCCTAATAGCCTAAATGCCTAAACCTCTTAAAGCCTTTTGTCTCGTCCTAAAAAAGTTGACAGATTCTGTGAGTTTTTTTATATTAAAAAAGCCCGCATTAATGCGAGCTTTTTAAAATATATAAACACCCTGTAGTAATTGATTTTAATATCTATCTATACAGTTTAGATCGCTGAAAGCAACCTTAAGTCTTTCAACTACGGTTTTTTCGCCTTCTCTTAACCATACACGTGGGTCGTAATACTTTTTGTTAGGCTTGTCATCTCCATCAGGATTACCAATCTGAGCCTGTAAATAACCTTCATTCTTTTTATAATAATTCTTTATTCCTTCCCAGTAAGCCCATTGCGTATCGGTATCGATATTCATTTTTATCACACCATAACCAATTGCTTCTTTTATTTGCTGAGGTTCGGAACCTGATCCACCATGAAATACAAAGTTAACCGGTTTTTCTTCGGTATTATATTTCTTTTGGATATACACTTGTGAATTGTGTAAAATAATTGGTTCTAATTTAACATTACCCGGTTTGTACACACCATGAACATTACCAAAAGAAGCTGCAATTGTAAAATTCTTACTGATCTTTGATAATTCTTCGTAAGCATAAGCTACATCTTCTGGCTGAGTATAAAGAAGTGAATTCTCAACACTTGAATTGTCAACACCATCTTCTTCGCCACCGGTTATACCTAATTCTATTTCTAATGTCATGCCCATTTTACTCATACGTGTAAGATATCTTTTGCAAATCTCTATGTTTTCCTGCAATGGTTGCTCTGATAAATCCAACATATGCGAGCTAAACAATGGTTTGCCATTAGTTGCATAGAACTTTTCGCCTGCATCAAGTAAGCCATCTATCCAAGGCAATAATTTTTTAGCAGCATGATCGGTATGCAATACTACCGGTATACCATAATATTCGGCCATTTGGTGAACATGCATTGCACCCGAAACGGTTCCGGCTATAGCTATCTTTTCTTCAACATTATTTAATGCTTTGCCTGCATAAAATACTCCACCACCGTTAGAAAACTGTATCATCACAGGTGAGTTAACCGCTTTAGCAGCTTCCATCACAGCATTTACCGAGTTGGTGCCAACAACATTAACTGCAGGTATGGCAAAGTTGTTTTGTTTAGCAATTCTAAAAATCTCTTGCAAATCTTTGCCGGTAACAACACCCGGTGCAACTGTATCTTTAATTCTTTCAGCCATTTTAATTATTATTTATATGTTTTGAATTTCTATTTTTATAAAGTCCAAAATTACTAATTTATGATGAAATAATACTAAGAAATTTTAAAATTATTTTTATTAAATAAAATCTAATACAAAAGCCTCCACCAATCTAATGATGGAGGCTTTTGTAGCTTTATTATATTATATAGAATCTAATTTATTGTGATATCTTTTGTTCTTGTTGGAGTTGTTGAATTATTCTCATAGTATTCTACAGTATAAACTCCGGGAGAAAAAGATATTATCAAATCACTATTTGTACCTGAATTAATTGCAGTAAATGTTTGGGTCATTGAATTGTTAAATGTAGACATTGACCAATTAATTGGTCCATTTGGAGCTGCCTGAATACCCCAAATATGATTATTATCGCTAATTTTAATTATTATTTTCAAAGCAGTACCAAAAGGCAGATTAGCAGCCATGCTTAGTGCCGAACTTGAACTAAATGTTGTTTTGTTTCCAAATAGAATGTTTTCGCCATAATTGCTAAATTCAGGATAAACAATATTGTTGGTAAAAACGTAAGATGTGCTATCTAAAAATAGCTTAATGTATTTCTCGAAATTAGGTATAGTGACAGTCATACCTAAATCAGTATAACGTTTTTCAATATTATTTCTTATTTTAGTTAAATCAAATAATTTAGCATCATTAATTAAAGAAGAACCTAGTGTAGAACTATTCAATATTCCATCTGTTCTTATATCCGTACTTATATTAGCAAGTAAATCACTAAGCCCTGATTCGGTTCTATATCCCTGTGTAATTATAGAGATAGCAAGAAGTATTGCATTATTATCCCCATCCAGTGAAATATTTAAAGAGTCAGAATCGGTAATATCAGGTTTTGAAATAGAAAATACTTTAAGAACTTCTAATTCAGCTTGTTTTTTAGCAACAGTGAAAGATAAGCCATTTGAAATTAAATATTCTATTCTGCTCTTTTCAAGATTAGTAAGTATATTTATATTTACTGATGTTTTATTCGATATATCTGTCAAATCATATAGTGTAATTGGAGCTGATGAATTATTGCCAGTAACCTCATTAAAATAATAACCATCTGCTTTTAATAAAACATATTGAGATACTAGAGAAATGTTTTTTATTTGAAACAAGCCTGTATTATCAATTATTTGTGTAATATAATTTTTACCTGTAAGATTGTAGGTCCCATCTAACTCATAAATAGCAATCGATGTACCGTTAAGAAATGGTCCTTTCTGGACAAAGCCACTCATGGCACTCTTATTTATACCATTTGTTATAACAGGCTTTTGTTCTTGTATATCTTTTTTACAAGAAATCATGAATACTGTAACTAATACAGCAATGATAAATATTAATTTCTTTTTCATTATAATTAATTTATTTTTCTTCTTGCCCCTCTGAAGAAATTAATTTAATGTTTAATAAATAAAAAAGCGTGGGACTATAACTATAAAACAATTAACGCTTTTTATGATTTTATATAGAATACAAAATTACTAAAATTTAATTACAAATCAATTCTAAATTTTAACTATTTATTTTCAAAAAAAATCAGGACTAAAACTTCACAGCATTAATCCTGACCTTTCAATAACATAAAACAAAATTAAAACACCCTGACTATGCAACAGGGTTTATCTTTATAAAATGCACTATTTTTAATCTTTTACACAACGCACAGAAAAACCATAGTTCTTACTATCGCTTGCAACATAAGCAAATGTTGGAACACCATCAATATACCAGTAGTTAGCTGTGGTTGGGCTTGTTTCCGGTGTACTCCACCATGTGCCATATTGCCCTAAATAGCCAAATCCACCACTATAAAAACTAAAACCACCCGGAAGTGCAGTAAAGTTACTTTCGTTTGTTGCTCCTGCATTACCACCCCAATGAGTTGTTCCTACTTCTTTTAATTTACTTCCTGCAATATCTTGTCCTCCCAGATAAGCAGTGAGTGTTGTCCACTCATCAGTTGTGGAAACATGCCAACTATTTGGACATAGATTACGTGCATCAGCTACTGTATAATAATTGTATAGTCTGCCATAAATAGCACTATTGCTCGGATCATTGCTGTAATCAACATAAGCACCTGTTGAAAGAGATGCCCATGAGCCATCCAAAACATTTGGTATAGCATCACCATTTCGATAATGAGTAACTTTTAAATTTTGTTTCATCCATCTTTGGGTTCCAATAGTTACTACATCATAAACGTTGCCATCAACATCTGTAACTGGAGCGTCAAACCAAATAGGAAGACCATTAACAAATTGAAGGCTTTGACCTGGTAATCCAGGCAATACAACTATCCATGCTGTATTGTTCCAATATTTTATCTGCCCATTATCACTTACGGATACAATCGAACCAATAGGTCCATTGCTTGTTGGGATAGGTTGTGCCATTAATGTTGGCATCATAAGTTGAAAGACTAATAGCATAAATGCTATTGAACTAACTGTTTTAATTGAATTTTTCATTCCTTTTATTATTTATTTTCTCCTGTTCCTCCCGAAGATATTAATTATTAGAATAAAAAAAGCGTAGGAACTTAACTGTTAAAAGCTAACGCTTTTTTATTTTTTAATAATAGATTTCATTAATCCTTTATACAACGCACTGAAAAACCGCGAGTATATTCATAATAGCTAGTTGTATTTGCAGTAGTATTGTAATATTCTAATGACCATGTCCATGCGGTTGAATTACCCGTACTTGTATTTGACCACCAGATACCATATCCACCTAAACTACCATATCCACCATTTGTACTGCGATAACCTCCCGGAAGTCCTGTAAATCCGCTAATGTTTGTTGCTCCAAAATTTGGTGTTGTCCAATGTGCTAAACCTATTTCTTTAAGCTTTCCACCTGCTAAATTTGATCCACCTAAATAATTAGTTAATGTTGTCCATTCGGTAACTGAGGGTATATGCCAATTTGTGGGACATAGTTTACGTGGATCAATAGTTGTATAATAATTATATAGTTTTCCGTATGTTGGACTATAACTTACATCATTATTATAATTACAATAAGCTCCTACTGTCATCCAACTCCAATATAATGGATCCGGTGCAGTTGAAATAGAGTTGCCATTACTATAATGGGTAACATTTAAATTTTGTTTCATCCATCTTTGGGTTCCAATAGTTACTACATCATAAACGTTGCCATCAACATCTGTAACTGGAGCGTCAAACCAAATAGGAAGACCATTGACAAACTGAAGGTTTTGTCCGGATAATCCTGGATTAACAGCTATCCATGCTGTATTGTTCCAATATTTTATCTGCCCACTATCACTTACAGATAGTATAGAACCGATAGGTCCATTGCTTGTTGGGATAGGTTGTGCCATTAATGTTGGCATCATAAGTTGAAATGCTAACAGCATAAATGCTGTTAAACTAATTGCGTGAAATGTTTTTTTCATTACTTTTATTATAAATTTGGTTAATATAATTTTCTTTAAATTTATATTGTTTTTTTATCCTATAAGTGAGGGAAAAATCAGGACTATTAACCTCACGGCATAGTCCTGACATATTAACAATCTAAAAAACCTGCTTATGGAACAGGGTTTACCTTTACTAAATGCACTATGGCATTAAATTCGTTGTCCAAACATTTAAAATACAAATATCTGCAATCGGAGGTTGCCCAATCCGGTGGTTTTATCAAACATTCTTCTCCTGAATGTATAATTCCTTTTTTAGTATTTGCATTTGGAGGAGTTCCATCTGTAATCCAATATTCAACATCCGAATTACCTACGTCAGAAGCACTGATAACATCTGTTGGAACAAAATTCATTCCTGCTTCTTTGGTTTCTAATGGTTCAAGTTCAACAACAGTTACATCAGGATTTGCTACTACTTCTCCAGCTTTTTTGGCAAACATCTGATTTATTTCATAAAAATCAGCTATATCTTCAGGAGTTTCGTAAAAAATCTGGATCAATCCTCCATACACCCAAAATAAGCCTCCGGCAAGCAAAACACGTTCTTTTTCAAGTTTAGTACTGGCAGATCTTACATTTTGCTTATTAACACGTTGTAAATCCATTCCTTTACCCAAATTCAAAGAAAAAGTTTTAAATTCAGTAGATATTGTTACTAATTCTGTTCTTAATATCATCGAATCAGCTAATTGTTCGGTATGTAATATACGTTCGCCATGTGTACTTGTTTGGAAAGGACCTTTATTGTTTGGCATCAAAGTAATATAACTCTCTTGGTCATCTATATAGATGTTTTTCAAAAAAGTATCTACTCTATTTATTTGTGGTCCTGATAGTTCTTTAAACATTCCATCTAAAATCAGACTGGAACCTCTATAGTCTTTTATCTGTAATAACCATAAAAGATAATTTGTTCTAAAACTTGTGTAAAACGGTAAATAGAAATCATATAAAGATTTAAATTTGGGGTCGTCTTTATTTGCAAACAACGACTGTTTTAATTGGTCGCCTGTCTCCATACTTCTTTTATAGTTATGATAGAAAGGAGTATTCCAATGATTTATAAAAATATGACGTTTTATTCCCATATTATTGAGTATTAAAAGATTTATAAATATTATTTAATAATTAAATAAGTGCCTTGAGTATTTGAATTTTAGAAAATATAAAATACACTACACACAATAAACTTTGAAACTAAGTACTATAAGTACACAAGGAACTCTAAGTACTTTAAATACTTTAAAAGGAATAACACTGGTTTACCTGCACTTAACGTCTGACGGATGGCTCCGGTCAAGCGGCTGTCGTATTATTATTCAGGAACAGCTCTGATCTATTTACTATCTAAATAGTAAATACAGTTAAAATGTAGGCACAAACAATTGGAGACTTGATGTTTCGTATTTTTATGTTTTTCATATTGATTTTATGTCCTTATTTTTATGGGCAGTGCAAAAGTAATTTATTATTTGTTACAAAAAAAACAAATTCGTATTTATTTTCAAATTATTTTTTTATTCTTTTTTATTAAATATATTTTGATTGAAAATTTTGGTTAATTGGCTAAAATGTTAACGAAAACTACATAATATTCGTTGCTGTGGCAACTAAAAACTGAAAAACTAAATAATATTCATTGCTGTGGTTGCCACAGAGTGAAAAACTACATAATATTCGTCAAATTAAAACCCACAGCGACGAATATTATGTAGCGATCGACGCTGTGGCGGTCAAAAAACGACATGTTTTGAAGGCGTTTTGTTTTTAAAACACCACTAATAAGCATATTATATATTTTTAGATAAAAACAAGCTGCCTGTTTTTATTCTAAAATCAATTTCATTTGATGATTTATAAATTTTATAACATTAAAATGAAATATTATAACAAAAAGGGTAAATAAAAGCAGTAATTTTGTAACATATTTCTAATTTAAGGTGAAATGTTTTTTTATCTGTGTTTTGCTTTATAAATAAATTATTTTGTTTATAAATTGTTAAAAATTCGATAAAAGCAGATTTATGATAAAGTTATTTGTTAATATTGCAGAAAATTTAATAAAATTAATAATGAGAAAAGTCTTTTTGGTACTATTTGTGTTTTTAGCAGTAACTGTTTTAAAAGCTCAAAATAAAGTAGATGATGGTAAGGTAGAAGTTATTAAATGTGATGAATTTCATGAAACCAAACCTCTAAGCGAATTGATTAAGGAACATCCTGAAGCTGTTGTAAAACAAACTTCCGAAAGGAAAGAGTCTCCTGACAGAGATAACCGTATCCCATTTTCAGTAAAACTTAATCCTAACGCTTTGCCACAAGGTGATGATCCTGCTTGCCAGAAAACACCTGGTTACAGACAAAATAAAGCACCTATTATTCAATGGGAAGGACAATCAGGAAATAGTTACCCACCGGATCCAACCGGAGTTGCCGGCCCAAATCATTATTTACAATCTGTAAATACCCAATACCAAATATTCACCAAAACAGGCGGTAGTGTTGCAAATGGTGGACCTTTTCAGCTAGGAACTTTATTGTTCAGCTCAAATGATGGCGATCCTATCGTACTTTATGATAAATATGCAGATCGTTGGGTAATAACTGAATTTAAACAAAGTGGAAACAAAATATGTTTGGCTGTATCAAAAACATCTGATCCAACAGGTGCATATTACACCTATTCATATACTTCACCTCAGTTTCCTGATTACGAAAAATTTTCAATATGGTCTGATGGTTATTATATGACTTCTAACCAAACAGCACAAAAAATATTTGTATTCGAAAGAGATTCAATGCTAAAAGGCGTTGCTGCTTCCAGATCGATAAATAAAACATTTACACCTCCTGATGGCGGTGGATTCTTTTGCCCATTACCAGCCGATGCTGATGGTCAATTGCCTCCATATGGAACTCCTTGCCCAATTTTCTCATACGAAGATGATGGATGGGGAACCGGATATGTTGATAGAATAAATGTATATAAAATGGCTACAACCTGGGGTGCTACACCTACTGCAACTATTACACTTGATGCTCAATTGCCAACACAGGCTTTTGATGCTTCTTATAATTCAAATTGGGATGATATTGCACAACCCGGAACTTCATCTAAACTTGATGGAATTGGAGGAGTACTTACTTTTAGAGCTCAATACAGAAGATGGACAGGATACAACAGCGTAGTATTATGTGGCGGCGTATTGGTAAGTTCATCAACAGGACAACGTAGTATAAGATGGTACGAATTGCGTCAAACAGGTACAACTTGGAGTATCTATCAACAAAGCACTTTTGCTCCCGATGCTTATAACCGTTGGGTAGGAAGTATTGCTATGGACGACAATGGATCAATCGGTATGGCTTATGCAGTTTCAGGATCGTCAACCATTTACCCTAGTCTTAGATATACCGGCAGATTAGCCACTGATCCTTTAAATACAATGACTTTTGCCGAAACACAAGTTGTTGCCGGCAACTCTGCTCAAACAAGTACTAATCGTTTTGGTGATTATTCACACACTTCTCTTGATCCTTTAGATGGAACTATTTTCTGGCATACAGGCGAATATATTTCAGGCGGTAATCCTGCTACAAAAGTATTCTCTTTTAAATTGCCTACTAATTCAGGTGTGGGTATTGCCGAAAATGCAACTGAAGTTATTTATAAAGTTAATAGATTTGGCAATGATATTATGGTAAAAGCTAGTAATCTTCCTTCAAATAATGAATTGAATGTTGATTTATTTGATATTTCAGGCAAATTGATTTCAAGTAAAAAAGTTACTCCGGTTTCAAATGCTGTTGCAACTTCAATACAGGGTGCTAGCCTTGCAAAAGGAACTTATTTAATAAGAATAGGAACTGAAAATACAAGCTTCCAAAAAGTAACTAAACTGGTTATTGATTAAGCCTAAATAATAATTAATATCAAAGGCATATCATATATATATTGTATGATATGCCTTTTTTAGTTTTATTAAATAATAAATTTTTTATGAAAAACATACTATTTATAATTGCAATAGTAATCTTTATAAGCACCTCGTGCAAAACAAAACAAAATATTAGTTTAGATAAAAAAGTTGTTGAACAGAATGCTGCTAAAGGTAAAACTTTAGGTAAGATATCACATCAATACAAAGCAAGTGGGTGCGCTACCGTGATAATTATAAACCAACAAGGACAAGAGAAACCGATAACTCTAATTCCAAAAGATAAATTGCCCGTTGAAATGGATAAAGATGGTATGGAAATTTGCTTTGACTATCATCCTTTAAAGATGAGAAATCCTGAAGGATGTAATGTAGGGATACCGGCCGAAATTTTAAATATATCGAAGAAATAGGGTTTGTATATTTAGATTATTGTCCGATAAAAAACAATGAAGGTGTAAATTTGAGATTCCTCACTTTGTTCGGAATGACAACTTTCTTAACTTTTTTTGAGAGGACATGGCGGCGAAGCCGCCATGTCCTCTCCTATTAAAAAACAAAACTGCTGTCATTTCGAGCGAAGCGAGAAATCTGTTAATTTAACCTCTGTCATTAGTAACGTTGTGGAGAATCTATATATTTATCTAACAACAATGATAGTTTTGAGAAATTTAATTATATCTCAAACCCTGACTTTTCTTCAATATCTGCAAAATACTTCATAAATTGCACTCTTAAATAAGCAGCAGGATTCTGCGTTTTGCGATAACACATCGTTCCTCGAAACTCCTCAATAGTATTAAAGTTTTTAGCCTGCATCCAAACTTCCATATCTTTCAACATCGTTTCGATATGAGGGAAACCATGCTTGTATAAAGTAGAAACTATCTGAGTGGCTTTAGCTCCTGCTAATAATTGCTTGATAACATCTCTTCCCTCGTGAATACCTGTAGAAGCTGCCACATCACAATACAAACGATCCGATAAAATTGCAACCCATCTCAAAGATGTAGATACCTCCTCAGGACGACTTAATACATTGGCCGATGTAATAGTGAAATTATCTATATCAATATCCGGCGAAAAGAAACGATTAAAGAATACTAATCCCGAGATACCTGTCCACGATAATTTAAGCATCATCTTAGCAAGCCCCGAAAAATAATAACTAGTTTTAACAGCAATAGGAATCTTAACATGTTTCATCACTTCGCTGATAATATCAAAATAAACTGCTTCGTTTTGCTCACTCGAATGGTTTAAATCCGATGGTAGCAGAAATATATTAAGCTCTATAGCATCAGCGCCGGCCTCTTCAATCTTCTTAGCAAAATGAACCCATTCGGCATTCGAAGTGCAATTAATACTAGCTATGATTGGGATGCTTGTTTGTTTTTTGCAATCTTCAATTAATCTCAGATAATTATTAATAGAATTTTTTGTGGCATAATCCGAAATATATTCCACTGCTTCAGGGTATGCAAATGAAGTATCATTTTGTTTTAACGAAGCACTACTCAGCTCAAATTTTATTTGTTCTTCAAATAGCGATTTCAACACTACCGCAGCTGCACCATTCTTTTCGGCCTCTACTACGCTCTTAACATTATCTGTTAATCCGGAACTGCCCACAATGATAGGATTCTTAAGTTTAAATCCCATATAGTTTGTTGATAAATCAATCATAGTATTAAAACAATTAGAAATTAATAAAAGACAAAGTACTGAATGAAATCTTTACTTTTTAAGCTTTTAATAAGAAATCAATATTTTCGCCAACTTGTATTTCTTTTGGTTCTTCACCATATTTAAATACTCGCATTGGACGTTTACCAATTAATGAAATCTTATCGCCTTCAACCAACAAAAGTGTTGCTTCTCTTAAGCCAACAACATATATTTGTTGATTTACTTTTAGAAACTCTTCAATTCGTTGTTCGCGCGTTTCCCCCCCATGACCATCAGGATGTGCATCCAGATAATGAGGATTTATCTGAAATGGAACCAAAGCTGCACAATCAAAACTGGCAGGTTCAATAATAGGCATATCGTTTGTTGTCTTTAATGAAGGACAAGCAACATTCGATCCTGCACTCCATCCCATATAAGGCACACCTTTTAAAGCCTGGTCTCGTATGGCATCCACAAGTTTTAACTTATGCAACATATATAATAAATGAAAGGTATTGCCTCCACCAACAGCTATTGCTTCTGCTTCTTTTACTGCTTTAACAGGATCAATTTCGTTATGGATTCCATATATCTCAACACCTAACTCTTTAAATACATCTGCAACTTTATTTGTGTAATCATCATAGGTAACACTAACACCTGCATAAGGTACAAAAAGCACACGACTTACTTTATTAGTGTTCAGGAAGTTTTTAATATCATTACGAGGCCAGCCTAAATATGCTTCACCTGCATTGGTTGAATTACTGATTAAAAGAAGTTTTTTCATATTATTTAGAATTAATCTGCAAAATTACAATAAAATGTCATCTTAATCTTAAGTTAATTTTTCTTTTTAAAAATAATTTGAAATAAAATTTCATTTATAATGATTTTTGTATTAATATTGTAAAATATTATCATGGGGTAGTTATACCCCATGATTAAATGTAGATATATTAAATTCTTAATAAGTTATGACAAATATATTCATTTTAAGATTTAATTTATACTGTTATTTATTAGGTTTGAATAAGCAAAACTTCATAGAAACAAGTATGCCGATATGGGTTCAGATTAAATCTTTACAAATTTATGTTTAATTTGTACAAGGACTAATTATTTAGACAAAAACTATAAAGTAAAAAGAGGAGTTCAATTATGATACGAATAATTACAAAGACAACAGTATTAGTTTTTATAATGCTGTTAATCAATTTTACAATCAAAGCACAGATATATATACCAATTTCTGTTACCGGGTTTAATAGCGATTTAGTTGCTAATGGAACAAATACTGTTTTATTAAGCACATCAGATGGGCTTGATGCTAACAATTCAGCAGGATCAGATTTTTATCAGCATGGTTATACCGGCGGTTTATACGGATTACCTGCAAATGGGATTATAAATAGTATTTCAACACCAGGCGTTGTATATAATTTAGCAGATTATGCCAGATTAAATGCATTCTTTTTGACTTCTCTTAATCAAAGTCAAAATTTAACTTTGTTACAACCCGGTGTATTTGATAAAATATCAATTTGTGCTACAAGTGCAGGTACAATAGGAACACCTACTCCTTTTACTGCTGATCTATATTTTTCTGATGGTACTAATACTGTTTACACATTTTCTGTCCCCGATTGGTTTGATGTTGGAGCTTATGCAATTTCAGGAGTTGATAGGGTATTTAGGGATGGAACATTTCAGAATATTAATACCAATCCAAAACTATTTGATTGTTTAATAACTTTAAATTCTAATGATAAAGCAAAAGTAGTACAAAGTATTTCTTTAACAAAGACAGTTGCAAATGATAGAACAGCGATATTTGCTATTTGTGGCATTACAGCTATTGGTTCTCCTCCGGCAGCTGTTACTACTCCGGCAACTTCAATAACAACTAATAGTTTTGATGCTAACTGGGATACTGTTGTTGGAGCAACTAACTATCGATTTGAGGTGTCAACAGATTCAACTTTTTCAACATTTGAAAGTTTCTACACTAATTTAAATGTTGGAAATATTATTACTATATCTGTAACAAGTATTGCAAGTTCAACTACCTATTATTATAGAGTAAGAGCAGAGAATGCTTATGGGCAAGGACCAAATTCAAATATTACAAAAATAATAACAGCTACAATACCTACTCTTCCACCAAGTAATTTAACGTATTCTCCAAATCCGGTAATAGCAACAATAAACACAACCAATATATCGTCAAGTCCTTCTACTTATTCAGGTACTATTGATCATTTCAGTATCAGTCCGGCGCTTCCTAATGGGGTAGCATTTGATTCAACTACAGGGGGGTTTTCAGGTGTTCCTACAATGCTATTACCCCTTACTATCTACACAATTACAGCTACTAATTCCGGAGGAAGTACTACATGCATATTTACATTGACAGTAATTGATGTTGCACCTACAAATTTAATATATGCCCCAAATCCTGTTGTAGCTTTTTTGGGTTCAAATGTATCAGTAACTCCAACTAATGGCGGTGGTGCAATTACTAATTATTATATAAGTCCTCAACTTCCCACGGGAATTACATTAGATACTATTTCAGGATCAATCACTGGAATACCTACCTCGTTATTAACAATTACTAATTTTACAATTATTGCTTCAAACTCTGGAGGTAGCACTTCATTCACATTCACATTTACAATTATTGATAATCCTCCTACAAGTTTATCCTATCCTCTAAATCCTTTAATAGTTAAATTGGACTCTACAGTTTCTGATACTCCTACAAATAATGGAGGTGTTATTATTCATTATAGTATAAGTCCTGTACTTCCTTCAGGATTATTATTTGACACTGTATCCGGAAAAATATCAGGGACGCCTTTATATCTCTTACAAACTACTACTTATAAAATAATTGGAAGTAATATAGGCGGAAGTGATTCATGTATATTTACATTAACAGTTGTAGATACACCACCATCTAATTTACATTATTCAGAAAATCCAATAGTCGCTGTAGTTAATACAACTGCAATTAACGATTTTCTAACTTATGGTGGAGGATTTGGCATTAGCTTCAGTATTACTCCAGTACTTCCGGCAGGAGTATTATTTGATACTACATCCGGAACTATATCAGGGACACCAACTGAGATTTCTCCAATAACAAATTATAAGATAAAAGTTAGCAACACAGGAGGAAGTGATTCATGTATATTTACTTTAAGTGTTAATGATAACCCACCTACTTTTTTGAATTATTCTCCTGATAGTGTTGTAGCTACTATCAATTCTATGAGTCTTTCGGAATCTCCTATTTATTCAGGAGGAGCTGTTGTTAGTTATAGTATAAGTCCGACACTTCCTACAGGAGTAGCTTTTGATACAACATCAGGAAAGATTACAGGAATTCCAAATCATCTCTTGCCTATTACAACATATACAATAACAGCGACTAATTCAGGAGGTTTTATTACTTGTACTTTTACCTTAACTGTTGTTGCTAATGTTCCAGCAGATATCACATATACTCCACCTGTAATTAAAACTACTATTGACTCAACAATTTTGGCAATTCCCAATTTTGACAATACTGTTGTAAGTTACAGTATTTCTCCTTCTCTTCCTGGCGGAATATCATTTGATACAATAACAGGTAAAATTTCAGGCACTCCTACTATGCTTTCTCATTCCACTGATTACAGCATTACAGCTAAGAATTCAGGTGGAGTTACTTTTGGCGCTTTTACACTATTAGTTGCCCCTCATGCTCCTATAGCTGATTCAATACAATCTGTATGTGGCAGTGGGACAATTGGGAATTTGATTGCCACAGTTCCTTCAGGATTAATAATTCTTTGGTATAATGATTCAATAGGTGACACTTTATTAAATAGTGCTACTCCATTGATTTCAGGAAAGACATATTATGCAGAAGCAAAGAGTATATCATATAGTTGTAATAGTTTAACTCGTACAGCTGTATTATTTATAGCTAATCCAATTCCTGATAAACCAATTTTATTACCTCAATCCAGTGCTTTAAATAATATAAAACTATGTTCAGGTGATAAAATAGTGTGCTCTAACTTTGTTAATAGTTATTCATACCAATGGAAGTTTAATACAAATGATATTATAGGACAAACAGGAAATCAATATCAGGTTCCTTCAACTGGGGCTGGTGATTATAGTTTATATGTTAAAAATAATAATACAACTTGTAATAACATATCTGATAAATTAACTATTGATTTGTACCCGGTAAATACTCCTGTAATCCGTGAAAAGAAAGAGTCAAATACTGTTTCGATTCTTATTGTTGATAATAAACAAAATCTTTATACTAACTATAATTGGACTTATGCTGACAGCACAGCATTACCTTCAAGTCTTGTAAATAACAGACAGTTTCTGGTCTTGCCCCATTCCAATATGAATGCAGTTTACATTGTTAACATTACAGATACTAATGGATGTAAAGCCAGTTCAGCAGCTAAAACGGTAACGCTAACAAAGAGTCTTCTTGTTAAGGTTTGCCCCACTATAAACAATGGTAATTTTATTTTAAAACTTACGGATGCTTTAGCAGGAACTATATATGTAAAAATCTTTAATCAGAATGGAATGGAACTACGTGCTTACTCTTTCCAAAACGAAGACTCCGATTCTGAATATCAGATTAACACCTCTGGATTAAAATCTGGTTTATATAATATTGAAGTTTCATTAAGAGACTCCAAACAAACTCAAAAGATGATCATTCAAAAACAATAATTATGAGAATAAAATTATATATATTATCAGTATTGCTGCTTTTGATTGTTGCAAGCAAAGGTTTTTCACAAGATTCACACGAATGCACTTTATATTGTTCTCCTTTTCCCTGGTCTTATAGATTATATGTTTCACCATTACTAACAGACCTTAAAAGCAATCTTTATGCAAGTGAAGAAAAACAGAAGATGGGTTATAATGTTGGTGGTGAATTAATATATAGCTTTCTAAAGACTAATAAATTTGGTATGAATTTAGCACTTGGATTAGCAATTACTAATTATAGCAGTAGTCAACAAACAAACTTAATTAATAAGCTATGGACATCAGAGTACGAACAAACTGTTTCGGGGAATCAAAGTTATTATCTGACAGAAACAGCTAACAACATCATAGAAAACCAACATATAACTTTTTTGGATATCCCTATTAAACTTGGCTTCGAATATCAAATTGCACATCGTTGGTTAGCTTATGCAAACATAGGTATTGCTTATGGACTTAACGTTAGTGCTAAATACGACAATACAGCTACTATTACTCGTACAGGTTTTTATCCTGATTATAATGTATTACTTTATAATATAGATATTACGGGATCATCTTATTATTTCCCTACTAACAAAGCGATTTCAGGTAGTGGATCTATCGGCAAACAAAATAATTTTATTACTGAAGTTGCATTAGGAGTTAAATATAAAATTAATACAAAACTAACTGCATTTGCTGGTGTGAAAATGATGAATGGGTCTCAAAATATAAAAACAAACCCTTCAACAATGATATTGGCACAAAGTGACAATACTATGAATACACTATTGAACCGAAACGATAATGTTAAAACCCAAGCTTATGGATTAGAATTTGGTTTGCAAATCAATTTTGGTAAATGTAGAGGAACTAATGAAAATACAACTAATGAAGTTGAAAATATAACAAAAGTTAATGTAACAAAAGAAAACAAGATAAAAGAAAACAAGATAGTTGAAAAGAAGACAAATAAAGATAAGTCTAGCAAAAATAAAGTTGTTAAAAATAAGATTATTGAAAATAGAATAAGTGAACCTGAAAATATAGAAAAGGTTGAATTAGATGGTAAGATTATTAATTCAAAAACAGCAGTACCATTAAAAGCAACTATAGTAATTAAAAACAATGGTGATATTATTAATACAGTTGAAACTGATAATAACGGACAATTTAATGTTGAGGTTACAAATGGCAATATATATGAACTGGAAGTATATGCTCAAGGATTTAAACCACAACAACAAACTATTGACTTAACAAATAATACTGATAACATTCAAAAGGATTTTGCATCTGAGCCTATTATTCAAAGTATTGTCTTTAATGGAAGAGTAATTGATTCCAGAACAAGAGCTTCAGTAAAATCATCTATAATAATTAAAAACAATAGCGAAGTTATTAAAACAGTAGATGTAGATGCTTATGGACAATTTAATATTTATCTCCCCAAAGGAAGTATTTATGAATTAGAAATAAGCGTTCCTGAATACGAATCTTTTCACCAGACTTTAGATTTAACTTCAATTGATAATGACATTCAGAAAGATCTTATCTTAATCCCCAAAATTCAGGGTGTTGAATTGTTAGGAAAAGTAATTGATGCTAAAACGTATTCATCAGTAAAAGCAACTATGGTTGTCAAGAAAGATGATGAGATTATCAATACAATAATGTCGGGAGATAATGGGCTTATCCGATTCAGTGTTCCGGAAGGGAATGTTTACATTATCGACATTGTTGCCCCGGGCTATATAACTCAACATAAGATTGCAGATTTAACTAAAACAGCTAATGGTGTTCGAAAAGAGATTCCTACTACTTCGTTGGTAAGGATTGAAAAAAGCATGGTGTTTAACTTCGATAATATTAATTTCAATTCCGGCACCGATTATCTCTCGCTAGAGTCGATGAAGAAATTAAATATGGTATTAAAGATATTGAACGAAAATCCTAACCTGCAAATCAGCATTTCAGGACATACCGATAATATTGAATGCAGTGCCAGCGCCAAAGATTTGTCAACCAAACGTGCTACAGCTGTTATGAATTATTTGCAAAATAAAGGTGCAAAACCTTATCAATTGAAATCCTTTGGTTATGGTTGCACTAAACCTATAGCTACAAATAATACGAATGAAGGAAAAGCTTTAAATAGAAGAGTTGAATTGAAAGTAATTGGTAATTAAAAACAATATGTTTATAAAAAGAATGCCTAATCCTATTGATAAGGATTAGGCATTCTTTTTTAGTATTGTTCTTATCAAACTAATTCAAAACATATCCATTTATTTTAGATTATAATCAAAGTCATTCCTCCTTTTTTATTACTTTTGCCCAATATTTAAATTAATCCTAATAGAATTAACATGAAAAAGATCAGTACCACCCTTGTTTTTATACTTTTATTAATAAATATAAATACAAAAGCGCAGCAATACTTCAATGCCGGCAAGCTTAAGCTAGGCCTTAACGATAAAGGAAGCATCGTTTCGCTTATTAATACCATTGATAACAAAGAGTATATCTATAAAGATACTATTGCGCCCCTTATCAGCATCAAAACTGCCAAAGGTATTGAGCATCCGGGCACAATGGTCTTTAATAAAAAGGATTCCACTATCGTACTAGATTACCCTCACAATAAAATTGGGTTGCTTCTTAAACTAAGTGTAAAGAAAACGCATTTAGTTATCGAACTTATTAATGTAGATAAACCCAAGCTGATTGAAGCAGTCATCTGGGGCCCTTATCCCACCACAATTTCCAAGATTGTTGGCGAGATTATTGGTGTAGTTCGCAATGATAACTTCGCTTTGGGTATTCAGGTTCTTAATGTTAAAACCCTTGGCGGGAAGCTTTTGAATAACGAAGGCTCAGATCAATCGAGGAGTAGTACTGCCGACAAACAAAGCTGGGGAAGTACGATACAAGCTTATTCATTAAACCGCGACAGGAAAAGAAATGTTGATGTATGGGGCGATAATTTCCCTAATGCCCCTGTAGAACCTATGCCGGGCGAGAATGTTATGGGTAGTAAGATTGCTTTGTTCGGTTGTGCCGAAAAAGATGCTTTAAATACTATTGGTGAGATAGAGATTGCCGAAGGATTGCCTCATCCCTTAATCAATGGAGTGTGGATGAAGGTTTCGCCCGAGACTGGTCGCTCTTATATTATCTCTAACTTTAATGAAAATAATGTTGATGAGATGTTAGCTTACACCAAGCGTGCCGGACTGATGACACTTTACCATGAAGGACCGTTCCAGAACTGGGGACATTATGATTTCGACACTGTATATACCTTTATGCACAACATAGAAGGTGTAAAAACCTGTGTAAAGAAGGCAGATAAGCTTGGAATTCGTTTAGGAGCTCATACTTTATCCGATTTCATTACTACTGATGATAAATATGTTACTCCCATCCCTGACGAACGTCTGGCAATTACCGGTTTTAGTAATCTTGTAACTAATATTAGTGATAAAGATAGTA
>TBL_comb47_HYPODRAFT_10002411_pt1 | contig 23117 bp, 16 predicted proteins | sample TroBogypolimnion_40_FD_10682 | JGI IMG/M metagenome (IMG submission 10682)
GGGCCGGGTGGCCTGGACCAGGCGGACGATGTACTTGCGGATGGCGTCGTCCAGGCGCACGGTCCGGGCCAGCCGGCCCGCCTCCAGGAGCTCGCTTGCGGACATGACCGGGCGCACGGCCTCCTCGTGGCCGTCGGCCCGGCGCAGCACCTCGCCCTCCTCGAGGGCGCTGGGGTAGGCGACCCGCAGCTTGAACAGGAACCGGTCCATCTGGGCCTCGGGCAGGGGGAAGGTGCCCTCCTGCTCCAGCGGGTTCTGGGTGGCCAGCACCAGGAACGGGTCGGGCAGGGCGAAGCTCTCCTCGCCCAGGGTCACCTGGCGCTCCTCCATGGCCTCCAGCAGGGCCGACTGGACCTTGCTGGGGGCGCGGTTGATCTCGTCGGCCAGCAGCAGGTTGGCGAACACCGGGCCCTTGCGCGGGCTGAAGGTGAGCGAGCGGGGGTCGAACACCAGGGTGCCCACCACGTCCGAAGGCAGCAGGTCGGGGGTGAACTGCACCCGGCGGAAGCTCATGTGGCTGGCCGCGGCCAGGGTCTTGACGGCGCGGGTCTTGGCCAGCCCCGGCAGGCCCTCCAGCAGCACGTGGCCCGGCACCAGCAGGGCCACCAGCAGCCGGTTCAGCAGCTGCGGCTGGCCGACGATCACCTTCCGGCATTCCTGCAGCAGGCTGTCGAGGGGGTTGGCATCGGTTGCGGGCATGGGCTGGTCCGGGGTTCCCCCCATCTTGACCGGATTGGGCTCAGGCTTCCAGTTGCCGCAACCGCTCCGCCTCGAAGGCGCCGCGCAGGGGTTCGATGATGGGTTCGATCATGCCCTGCATGAACGAGTCCAGCTGGTGGATGGTCACGTTCACCCGGTGGTCGGTGACCCGGCCCTGGGGGAAGTTGTAGGTGCGGATCTTCTCGCTGCGGTCGCCGGAGCCCACCTGGGTCTTGCGCAGATCGGCCTCGATGGCGTCCTTCTCGCCCTGGGCCTTCTCCAGCAGGCGGGAGCGCAGGACGGTCATGGCCTTGGCCATGTTCTTGAGCTGGCTGCGCTCGTCCTGGCACTGCACCACGGTGTTGGTGGGCAGGTGGGTGAGCCGGACCGCGGAATAGGTGGTGTTGACGCTCTGGCCGCCCTTGCCGCCGGAGCAGAAGGTGTCGATGCGCAGATCCTTTTCGTGGATGGTGATGTCCACCTCGTCCGCCTCCGGCATCACCGCCACGGTGCAGGCGGAGGTGTGGATCCGGCCCTGGGTCTCGGTCTTGGGCACCCGCTGGACCCGGTGCACGCCGCTTTCGAAGCGGAACAGGGAGTAGGCGCCTTCGCCCTCGATCTCCGCCACCACTTCCTTGAGCCCGCCCTGCTCGGCTTCGCTCTCGTTCAGCACGTGCACCTTGAAGCCGCGGCGCTCGGCGAACCGGGCGTACATCCGGAAGACCTCCCCGGCGAACAGCGCGGCCTCCTCGCCGCCGGTGCCGGCCCGCACTTCCAGGATGACGTTGCGGGCGTCCTTGGGGTCCTTGGGCACCAGCAGGTGCTTCAGGGCCGCCTCGCCCTCCTGGATGGCGGTCTTGAGCTCGGGGATCTCCATCTCCGCCATCTCCCGCAGCTCGGGGTCCTGGGTCTTGTCGCCCAGGATGGACTCCGCCTCGTCCAGCTGCTTGAGCCGGTTGCGCTGGAGGTGCCAGGCCTGCACCACCGGCTCCAGCTCGGCCCGGAGCTTGGACAGCTCGCGCAGCCGCTTCATGTCGCTGACCACGGCCGGATCCTGGAGCTGGGCTTCGATTTCCTGGTACTTGGCGTCGAGGGATTCGAGCTGGTCGAGCATGAAGTCACCTACGAAAACATAAAAAAAGAACGGGCCGAGAATCGGCCCGTTCCATGGGAATGAATCGCTACTGTGCGTCGACGGCGGGAGCTTCCTCGGCGGCCACGACGGCAACTTCGGCTTCGGCGACGGGGGCCGCGACTTCGACCTTCTTCGCGTACTTGCGGTTGAACTTCTCAACCCGTCCGGCGGTATCCATGAGCTTCTGCTTGCCGGTGAAGAAGGGGTGGCAGGCGGCGCAGACTTCCACGCGCATCTCCTTCTTGGTCGACCGGGTGGGGAACTCGTTCCCGCAGGCGCAGTGGACGTTCACATCGAACAGCTGGGGGTGGATCTTGTCCTTCATTGGGACCTCCTGGAACCGACCGGATGCCATTGAGCGGCACGCGGCTTGTTCACGCATGGAGGAAAAGTCTACCTCAAGGTTCCTTTCGGCTCAAGGCCAAATCTCCGGACCGCCGCTCGCCCCGGACCGAGGGGCACTTGCGCTCATAAATAATTAATTTATCTTAAGGTCCTTTCTTCCGGTGGCTGCCATGGGCATTGCCGTTCGCAATCATGACCTTTCCAACCGGTGGTTCAAGGCGGTGGCGAAGCGGGCGGCCGCGGGCATCCTGGCCCTGGGCGCCCTGTGCGCCTGCGGCGGAGGGGGCGGCGGCGGCACGCCGGCGCCCGCGCCGGTCATCAAGACCTTCCAGGCCACCCCGTCCACGATCCTGGCCGGGGGGTCGGTCACCCTCAGCGCAGCGTACGGGAACGGCGCGGGGACCGTGGACCAGGGCGTCGGCGCCCTGGCCGCGGGCGGTTCGGTCCAGGTCAAGCCGACCAAGGACACCACCTACACCCTCACGGTGAAGGACGGGAAGAACGCCCCGGTCCAGGCCCAGGCTTCGGTCAAGGTGCTGCCCGCCCCGGCGGTGGCCATCAGCCTCTCCGCCACCCAGGCCCAGCCGGGCGCCACCGGGCTCACCGCCTCGGTGGCGGCCTCGGAAGGGGCCCAGTATGTCTGGAAGGTGACCGGCGGCGACCTCACCGGGGGCCAGGGGACGCCGGCCATCACCTTCGACGCCAAGTCCGGGCAGGCGGTCACGGTGGCGCTGGCCATGACCGACAGCCTCGGCAACCGCACCGGCAGCGCCGGCCAGGTGTCCCTGGACCCGGCGGTCGCCCCGCTCTCCATCGCCTTCTTCGCCGCGGCCCCCGGGCTGGTCACGGCCGGGGACTCCGCCGGCCTCACCGCCGTGTTCCCCGCGGGGACGGGGCAGGTGGACCAGGGGGTGGGCGCCGTGACCAGCGGAACGCCGTTCCAGGTCGCCCCCGGCGCCGACACCACCTACACCCTCACGGTCAGCTCCGGCGCCAATTCGGTCACGGCGGAAACCTCCGTGCGGACCGCGCCCAGGCCTTCGGCCGCCATCACCCTGTCGGCGGATACCGCCGGCCCGGGCGCCAAGGGCCTGGGGGCATCCGTGCCGTTCCAGCCCGGGGCCTCGTATGCCTGGGACGTCAAGGGCGGGGACATCGTTTCGGGCGCCGGGACCGAGGCCATCGTCTTCGACGCCGGCCAGGGGCCGGAGGCGCTGGTGTCGGTGACGGTCACCAACGCCGCCGGGACCCCGGCCGCCGGCAGCGCCAAGGTGGCCGTGAGCTCCGGCACCGGCCAGGGCCTGGCCATCAGGTCGTTCACGGTGAGCCCGGCGTTCCTCCCCGCGGGCGGGAAGGCCACGCTCCAGGCCGACTTCACCGGCGGGACCGGGGAGGTGAACCTCGGGGTCGGGACGGTCCAGCCGGGGCAGTCCGTGCAGGTCGCCCCGGCCGCCGACACCACCTACGTCCTGACGGTCACGGGTCCGTCCGGGGCCCAGGCGACCGCCAGGGCCACGGTGAAGCTGATCCCGGCCACGGGCCCCAACCCGGTGAAGGTGGTCTGCCCGGCCAGCGTCACCGCCGGCCAGGGAGGCTACGTCGCCAGCGTGGTGGACGAACCCGGCTGCAAATACGAATGGACCGTCACCGGCGGCGCCGAGTCCGGCGGCCAGGGCACGCACCAGATCACCTTCACCGCCGGCACCGGCGCCACCGTGCAGTTCCTGGTGAAGGTCACCGGCCCCTCCGGGGCGCAGGTCCAGGACCAGGGCCAGAGCGCCGTCACCGGCCTGCCGGTCCAGCCCGTGATCACCGGCCCCGCCGGAGGGACGGTGAACGCGGGCCAGGCCGGCCTCACGGCCACCGTGGCCGACCAGCCGGGCTGCAGCTTCACCTGGAGCGTCACCGGGGGGACCGCCTCCGGCGCCAACACCGGGACCTCCTTCGGCTTCCGGGCCGGGGCGCCCGGCGCCCTCCGGCTGACCTGCGTGGCCACCAACCCGGCCGGGCTCGCCAGCAGCCCCGGGACCCTGGACCTCACCGCGCAGGACGGCGCCCCGGCGAAGCCCACGGTCACCCTGGCGGCCCTGCTCACCGCGGGCAAGGCCTACCAGGCCGCGACCGAGGACCAGGGCGCCTGGCGCAGCTACACCTGGACCGTGATCAACGGCACCGTCCAGGGCGCCGGCGACACGCCGGCCGTGACCATCGTGCCCACCGCCCCCGGGCCCCTGAACGTCTCGGTCAAGGTGTCCAGCGCGGGCGGCAGCGACAGCGGCGCCGTCCCGGCCACAGTGTTCGCACCGCCCCAGGCCGGGATCTTCGCCCAGGACCGGATCTTCCCGAACCAGCCGGGCAACAGGGCCTCGGTCCCGCCCCAGACCGGGGCCAGCTACGCCTGGAGCTTCACCGCCACCACCGGCACGCCCACCCTCACCGCCTCGGCGGCGGGCGCCGACGGCGCGGTGTTCGGCTACACCGCCGGCCCGGCCCTGGGCCGGGGCAACCTGGTCTGCACGGTCACCAACGGGGCGGGCGACACCGCCACCGGCAGCTTCCCCATGGCCGTGGTGCGCGGCACGGTGCTCAAGGACGCGGCGGCCAACCAGCCCCGGCGGTCCGCCCTCGCCACCCCCCTGACCGACGGCCGGGTCCTGGTGACCGGCGGGCTGGACTGGAATGACGTGTGCCAGGCCAGCTCCGAACTCATGGACCCCTACACCAACACCTGGCGCGACACCGCCCCCATGGCCACCGAGCGCTCGGGCCACATCTCGGTCCGGCTGCTGGACGGCCGGGTCCTGGTGGCCGGCGGGGTCCGGGACACCACCGGCAGCCCCGCCAGCTTCCTGGCCTCGGCGGAAGTGTTCGACCCCGCCACCGGGACCTGGAGCGCCACCGGATCCATGCCCTTCGCGGCCCACCAGGCCGCGGCCGAGCTGCTGCCGGACGGCAGGGTCATGGTCTGCGGCGGGCTGGACCAGCTCGGCGCCTGGGCCCGGACCGCGATCTGGAATCCGGCCACCGGCACCTGGTCGCCGGGGGCGTCCATGCGCTTCAACCGGTCCTACCACACCGCCAACGCCCTGCCGGACGGGCGGATCATGGTGGTGGGCGGCTACAGCAGCGCCGTCACCGTCCAGAACACCGCCGAGCTCTACAACCCGGCGGACAACACCTGGGCCGATGCGCCGGGCCCCATGAGCCACGCGCGCTACAGTCACCGGAGCACGGTGGTCCGGGATTCCCTCGGCAAGTTCACCGCCCTGGTGGTCACCGGTGGCCGCGGGCTCGACGGGGCCTCCATGGCCAGCGCGGAATTCTTCGACCCGAAAAAGAACCAGTGGGGCAACCTGCCGGATCTGCCGTTCGACATCAGCGACCACGTGGCCGCCTTCTTCCCGGCCCAGGGCGCGCACCCCGAGGGGGGGCTGCTGGTGGCGGGGGGCGCCGACTACCATCACGGTTCCGCCCCGGGCGACCTGAACATATTCCTCTATTCGAGCGTCGCCGCGGTGGGAGACCTGGCCAAGGCCATCGACGCCGTCGAAAACGGCGGTGCCGCCTTCAACTGGACGCCGATCTCGCGCATGCCGAACGGACGGGCCTTCTCCTGCGCCGCCGTCGTTCCGGGCGGCGGGGTCCTGATCGCCGGCGGCCTGGATCGCCGTGGCGAGGCGCAGTCCGCGCCCCTGGTCTGCCATCCGGACCAGGCCACCTTCGAGGTGACCGGGAGCCTGCCGGGCACGGCCGTCGGCGGCCTCCTCGCCGGCCTCCCGGACGGCAGGGCGATCCTGGTGGGCGGCGCAGGCAGCGATGGGAGCATGCTCGATTCCCGGATCTACGACCCGGCCGGCAACAGCTGGGGCGACGTCATCCCCATGCAGGAGGCCCGGGCCAAACACCAGCTGACGACCCTGCCCGACGGCAGGCTGGTGGCCACCGGCGGGGAAACGAACAATGATCCGGATACGGACAGCGTGGAGATCTTCGATCCCTCGACCTCCGCCTGGACCCTGGTCGCGACGCCCATGGCCTTCCGTCGCGAGGGGCACACCGCGACCTACATCCCGCCGGTGCCCGGCTACCTGCCCTCCGGCGGGGTGGCGGTGGCCGGCGGCTTCGGCAGGGCCGCGGGCGCGCTGGCTGGGGATCTGGAAAGCGTGGAGATCCTGAACCTGGCGACCCTCGCCTGGGAGCCCGGCGTGCCGGACATGGGCGGGCCGCGCAGAGGCCATAGCAGCGCGTTCCTGGCCAACGGGACCCTGCTGGAGGCCGGGGGCGATTCGGGAGGGGCCCAGGATTCGGAAACCTTGAGGATCCAGCCCGCCCTGGCCTGGTCCGCGCCCCTGGCCATGCTGACCCTGCGCTACAACGCCGGCTCCATCCTGCTGGCGGACGGCCGGTTCCTCATGGTCGGAGGAAACAGCACCGAGAACGGCGGCGCCGGCTCCCTGACCTGGGACAGCACGGAACTCCTGGCCCCCGGCGGCGCCTGGGTGGCGGGACCGACCATGGGCGAGGCCCGGTCGTACTCCAGCGTGCTCCAGCTACCCGCTCCGGACGGGAGGGTGTTCGCCGTGGGCGGGATCGCCATGGATGCGGCCGGCACCACGACCTTCCCGGGAGCCGCGGTGATGGACCCGGCCGCCGGCACCCCGGCGTGGAAGTCCCTGGGGAAGGGCTGGAGCCGGTTCGGCCAGACGGCCATCCGCCTGCCGGACGGCCGGATCATGGTCGTGGGCGGGATCCCCACCAGCATGCCGGAGTTCTGGTTGCCGTGAGCCGGCCCCCGCTCAGCTGTTCATGGCCTCCGTGACCGGGATCCGGCTGGCCCGCCAGGCCGGGAGGAAGCCCCCGGCCAGGCCCATGAGGATGCTGAAGGCCACCCCCTGGGCCATGAGCCCGGGGGTGATGGTGAAGGCGAAGCTCACGTCGGAGAAGGTCTGGAAGTTCACGGTGGAGGTCTGGATGCCGTTGAAGCCCTGGGCCAGCAAGGCGCCGGCCAGCCCGCCCATGCTGCAGAGCATCAGCGCCTCCCACTGGAAGCTGGCCAGGATCTCCACCCGGCGGAAGCCCAGGGCCCGCAGGGTGCCGATCTCGGCGGTGCGCCCGGCCACGGCGGAATACATGGTGTTCATGGCGGCGAAGATGGCGCCCAGGGTGAGGATGGCGGTGATGAGGTTGCCCAGCACCTGGATCGGCTTGCCGGCCTCGGTCTGTTCGCCGTAGTAGTCGGTTTCGGCCTTGGCCTCCAGCTTGAGCCGCTTGTCCGCGTCCACCTGGCGGATGAAGCCCGGGAGCCGGTCCGGATCGGCCAGCCGCACCAGCATGGTGGAGTAGGCGTCGCGCTTGCGGGCCTGCATGAGCTGCTCCACCCCGGTCCAGAGCTCGGAATCGAAGGCCGAGCCCTCGGCGTCGAACACCCCGACGATGGGCCAGCGGTGGCCGGCGAAGCTGATGCTCTGGCCCAGCCGGAGGCCCTGGAAGCGCCAGGCCATCCGGGCCGGCACCACCATCTCCCACAGCCCCGGGTTGAACCAGCGGCCCTGGACCAGCCGGACCCGGTCGCGCATGCGGATCCCGGCCGGCTCCAGGCCGCGCACGGCCACGTTGGTGCCGCCGGTGCCGTCGGCGTAGTCCAGCATCATGATCACGTAGCACTCGGCCGAGGCCAGCACGCCCGAGGCGTCCCGGGCCAGCAGGGGATCGGCCTTGAGCACCCGGACCTGGTCCCGCTCCAGGGTGCTGTTCAGCTCCACCCGGGCGTTGGCCCGCAGCACCACCGCCTGGTCGGACCGGCCGCTGGAGACGAAGGCGTGGGAGATGCCCTGGGACAGGGAGCGCACCACCACGAAGATGGCCACCACCACGGCGATGGCCGCGGCGGTGGAGAGGGTGGCGACCTTGCGCTGCCAGAGCGAGCGCCAGTTGTAGCTGAGCGGCACCGCGTGGCGCAGGGCGGCCCAGGCCAGCCAGCCCAGGGCCGGGATCAGCGGGAGGAAGAGCAGCCAGGTGGTCACAGCGACCTGAGCCCTTCGACGATGGGGCGGCGCACGGCCTGGTAGGCCGGGATGAAGGTGGACAGCACGCCCACCGCCAGGGTGGCCTGCAGGCAGAACAGCAGGGTGGCGGGCTGCAGCTGGAAGTCCGACAGCCACGGGATGGAGGTGCCGATGTTGCCGCGCACGGCGCCGGCGGTGACCAGGGCCAGGCCGATCCCGGCCAGGCCGCCCATGGCCGAAAGCAGCACCCCCTCGGCCATGAGCAGGCCCAGCACCTGGCGCCCGGTGAAGCCCATGGCGCGGAACACGGCGATCTCGGTGGTGCGCTCGCGGATGGTCATGGCCATGGTGCTGGCGGTGACGATGAGGATGGCCGCCAGCACCGCGGCGGTGATGGTGTGGATCATGGTGGCGTAGTCCCCGAGCATCTTCAGGAACTCCAGCTGGAAGGCGTTCTCCGTCTCGCTGTAGGTGGGCTCCAGGGCGTCGCTGAAGTGGTGGTCGATCCGTTCGATCAGCCGGGGCACGTCGTCGGCCGAGCGGACCCGGACCCAGAAGGTGCCGACCTTCCCCTTCATCCGGGGGATGCTCTCCTCCAGGTGCTTGTAAGGGAAGTAGAGGGCCATCTCGTCGGCGGTGCGCTTGCCCCGGAAGATGGCCCGGATGGTCAGGCGCGGGGTGAAGGGGAAGATGGTGCCCTGGAGCGGCACCACCGTGCCGAGCTTCCAGCCGAACTTGTCCGCCAGGGCCTGGCCCACCACGCAGCCGGTGCGGTCCCGGACGAAGTCCCGGACCTGGGCCTCGGTGACCCCGCGCACCTCCTCCTTGAACATCGGCACCAGGTATTCCGGCTCCACCGCGAAGTTGGCGAAGAAGTTGCGCTGGTCCTGGTAGATCCCGCCGAACCACTGGAGCCCCATCACCGCCTCCACCTCCGGCTGCTGGCGCAGCCAGTCGCCGTAGCGGAAGGGCAGCACGTTGGTGATGGAGGTCTTGTGCCGGACCACCATGCGGTTGGCCGAATCCGGATTGTGGGCGAAGCCGTCCAGGGTGCCCAGGATGCTCTGCAGGGTGGCCACCAGGAACACCGAGACGCCCAGCGACAGCACCGTCAGCAGGGTCCGCCGCCGGGAGCGGAGCAGGGAGCGCCAGATCAGGTGCAGGTACTTCATGCGGGGCCCGGGCGGTTGACCTCGATGGTCTTCTCCAGGACCCCCTTCTCCAGGTGGATCTGCACCCGGGCGTGGTGGGCGGCCTTGGGGTCGTGGGTCACCAGCAGGATGGTCTTGCCCAGGGCCTGGTTCAGGTGCTCCAGCAGGGCCATGACCTCTTCGGCGTTCTTCGCGTCCAGCGCGCCGGTGGGCTCGTCGGCCACCAGGATCTCGGGTTCGGTGACGATGGCCCGGGCGATGGCCACCCGCTGCTCCTGGCCCCCGGAGAGCTGGCGCGGGTAGTTGCCGGTGCGGTCCAGCAGGTTCACCAGGCCCAGCGCCTCCATCACCCGTTCGCGCCGTTCCCGGCGGCCCATGGTGGTCAGCAGCAGCGGCAGCTCCACGTTCTCGAAGGCGCTGAGTACCGGCACCAGGTTGTAGTTCTGGAAGATGAAGCCCATGTGCAGGGCCCGCCAGCCGGCCAGCTCATCGTCGTCCAGATCGTTCAGCTGGTAGCCGCACACTTCCAGGCTGCCGCCGGTGGGGCGGTCGATCCCGGCGATGAGGTTGAGCAGGGTGGTCTTGCCCGAGCCCGAAGGCCCCATCAGGGCGTAGTAGCCGCCCCGGGGGATCTCCAGATCCAGCCCCTGCAGGACCGGGATCTCCAGGGCGCCGCGGTAGTAGCTCTTGGCGATGCCGCGGCAGGTGATGATCGCTTCCATCTCAGCGGACCTTGATCCGCACCCGGACCCCGGGCTCCAGCTTGACGTCGGGAGGCACCACCAGGAGCCTGGCGTCCGGGGCCAGGCCCCGCACCTGCAGCCCCACCGGGTTCTCCGCGACGATGGTGACCGGCTGGAGCGCGGCCCGGTCCCCGGCCAGCACCCAGACGTTGGGCGCGCCCTGGACCCGGGTCACCTGCTCCCGGCCCAGGATGATGACGTCCGCGGCGTAGGGCTGGCCCAGGAAGGTGACCTTGGCGCCCATGTCCGGCAGCAGCCAGGGGCTCTTCTCCAGGAAGGACACCCGGACGATCACCACCGCCTTCTGCCGGTTGGAGGTGGGATAGATCTCCCGCAGCCGGCCCTGGAGCGGCCGGGACCCGGGGTCCACGTCCAGGGCGTCCACCCGGATCTCCACCGGCATGCCCTTCTTCAGCTTGGTGATGCCGTTCTCGTTGACCTCCACCTCCACTTCCAGGGAGTCGAAGTCGGCCAGGGTGGCCACGGCGTTGATGGCGTTGGCGCCGCCGGCGCTGCCGGGGCTCACGGTCTCGCCCACCTCCGAAAGCTTCTGGGTGACGGTGCCGGTGAACGGCGCGCGCAGCACCATGTTCTCCAGCTGGGCCTCGTCGTAGCTCATCTGGGCCCTGGCCTGGGTCTGGGCGCTGCGCAGCCGGTCCAGGCTGGCCCGGTCCAGGATGCCTTCCCGGGCCAGGGCCTCGCCCCGCTTCAGGTCCAGCTCGGTCTGCGCCAGCACCGACCGCTGCTGCTCGCACAGGGCCCGGAGATCGGGATTCTCCAGCCGGGCGATGATCTGGCCCTTCTGGACCCGGGTCCCCTCCTCCACCCCCAGCCACTCCACCCGGCCGGGCACCTTGCTGGAGAGGGTCGCCCGGTGCCGGGCCACGATGTAGCCCGAGGCGGTGACCAGCGGATCGCGCTCCCCGGCCTTGAACACGGTGGGGCTGGTGACGGCCAGCGGGATCGGCGCGTGCTTCTGGGCGTAGCTGCCCGCCCCGGCCAGGAGCGCCAGGGCCCCCAGCACCACCCAGCCCCAGGGGAACCGTTTCTTGATGAGCGGCTTGGAGCCGTTTCCCATGGCAGCCTCGAAGGGGGGTACAGATCGTTTATGTTAGCTCAAGTGCTTGCGCTGGCTCACCCAGGGCGTTCCGGCCAGGGCGAACCGCCACGGCATGGACCGGTCGGGTTCCAGGGCGAAGTCCACCCCCACCCGGGGGCCGCGGAGGATCCCCTCCGGCGGGGTGCCTTCCAGGAGCTCCAGGCCGCCCCTGGCGTGGAGCGGGTGGCGGGTGAAGCTCAGGTCCACGGCCAGGGCCTGGGCCACCTTGCCCGGGCCGGTGAGCAGCGCCGGCCCCTCCAGCCCGCCCCGGCGCAGGCGCACCGCGTCCAGGCCCCGGACCGGTTCGCAGCTGCGGATGAGGATGGCCGAGGCGTCCCCGGCCGGGCCGGTGACGATGTTCAGCATGTGGTGCATGCCATAGCAGAAGTACACGTAGGCCTGGCCGCCCTGCTCCCACATGGGGCCGTTCCTGGGCGTGCGGCCCATGCGGCAGTGGCTGGCGCTGTCGGCCTGGCCGCCGTAGGCCTCCACTTCGGAGATGCGCAGGGTGACCCCGCCGTGGCGGAGGTGGCGGCCCAGGAGGTCCAGGGCCACCTGCTCCACCGGGCGCAGGTAGAACGAAAGGGGGATCAGTCTTCCCGGCTGTGGCACAACCGGCCCCGGACGTAGCTGGCCCGGACCATGCTGGCGTCGCTGCGGTACAGCAGGCGGCACAGCACCTCGTCCGCGGGCGCGTGGTCCCGGGCCGGGGCGGGGTCCACCCGGGCCGGGTCGACCACGATGAAATCGGCTTCCTTGCCCGCATCCAGGCTGCCGATGCGGTCCGCCATCCCCAGGGCCCGGGCGCCGCCGAGGGTGGCCAGGGCGAAGGCCTGGGCCGGGTCGACGGGCCGGTCCGGCTCCAGGTCCAGGGCGGCGTGGATCCGGGCCCGGTCCGCCTCCGGCAGGTCCAGCTCGCGCAGGCGCCGGCCCTGGTTGGCCTGGGCGGCCCAGCGCAGCTTGGAGGCGGTGCAGGCCATGGCCATCTCCGCCCAGAGATCGAGGCTGGGGCCGGCCCCCACGTCGGTGCCCAGGCCCACCGTGAGGCCCTCGTCCAGCCAGCGGCGCAGGGGCATGATGCCGCTCTTGAGGAAGGCGTTGGAGCGGGGGCAGTGGACGATGGCCGATCCCGCCGAGCGGATCGCCCCGCGTTCGGCGGGCGACAGGTGGATGCAGTGGCCCAGCAGGGTGCGCGGCCCCAGCAGCCCGGCGCGGGCGTAGACGTCGGTGTAGTCCCGGGCTTCGGGGAACAGCTCGTGCACCCACCGCAGCTCGTCCAGGTTCTCGCTGAGGTGGGTCTGGACTAAGGCCGAGTGCCGCTCCGCCAGCCTGCCGGCCCCGCGCAGCAGCTCCATGGAGCAGGTGGGGGCGAACCGCGGGGTGAAGGCGTACTGCAGCCGTCCGCCGTCCCGGCCGTGCCAGGCCATGCAGAGCTCCTCGCTCTGGGCCAGGGAGTCGGCGGCGGTCTCCCGGAGCGCTTCGGTGGTGTTCCGGTCCATCATGACCTTGCCCAGGATGGCTCGGACGCCCGAGCGCTCCGCCTCCTGGAAGGCCCGGTGGGTGGCCTCCGGGTGCACCGAGCCGTAGACCACCGTGGTGGTCGTGCCCAGGGCGAGCTGGTCGCGGAAGTAGGCGCGGGCGGCCCGGGCGGCCCATTCCGGATCCCGGAACCGCAGTTCCGCCGGGAAGATGTGGGTGGTGAGCCAGGGCAGCAGCTCCAGGCCGTCCATGGCGACGGCTTCGTGCTGGGGCAGGTGGGAATGGAGGTCCACCAGGCCGGGCAGGATCCAGTGGGGCCGCAGGTCCCTGAGTTCCTCGCCGGGGTGGGCCGCGGCCACCTCCGGGAAAGCCCCGGCCGCGACGATGCGGCCCGCCGCGTCCACCACCATGCCGCCGTCGGGGATGTCCCGGAGGCGCGAGGAATCGTCGGGGCTCAGCAGATGAGCGCGGAACAGCACGTATGAATCTCCATAAAAAGAGCGGCCAGGCCGCCAATTACATTCATAACCATGATAACAGCACCGGGAAGCCCCCCGCCGGGACGGGAGGACGGGTTACTGGTAACATGGCAATCGATTGAACCATTCCAAACCCAAAAGGTTGCCACGGTCGCTGGAAGCCATCGCTGCGGGGATACTAGGCTAATGACGATATTTCATATCCTGATTCTCGCCATCATCCAGGGGGCGGCCGAGCTGCTGCCGGTATCCAGTTCGGCCCACGTCATCGTCGCGGAAAAGCTCCTGGGGCTGGACCCGACCCGGCCGGAGATGACCCTGCTGCTGGTCATGCTGCACACCGGGACGATGTTCGCGGTGATCTGCTTCTACTGGAAGGCCTGGAAGGCCAGTTTCTTCGCCTCGGGAAAGCAGTTCGCGGCCTTCTTCAGGCTGCTGATGCTGGCGACCGCCCTGACCGGGGCGATCGGGCTGGGCCTGAAGGCCGTCATCGAAAAGATCTTCCTGAAGGGCACGCCCATGGCGGAGATCGAGATGATCTTCGGCAACCTGACCCTCATCTCCGCCTCCCTGGCGGTGGTCGGCTGCCTGATCCTCGTTTCCGGCCTCAGGACCCACCGGGCTTCCGGGCGCGGGGGCGACCTGGACGTCCGGGGGGCCTGCTGCATGGGGGCGATCCAGGGGCTGTGCCTGCCGTTCCGGGGTTTTTCCCGCTCCGGGGCCACCATCTCCACCGGGATGATCCTGGGCCTGTCGCGCAGGCAGGTCGAGGAGTTCAGCTTCGCCCTGGCCGTGGTGCTCACCCCGCCCATCATCGCCCGGGAGGTCCTGCGCCTGCTGAAGGCCCAGCACGCCTCGGCCGCGGGGGCCCTGGGCAGCGGCCTGTTCCTGCCCAGCCTGGCCGGCATGGTCCTGAGCTTCGCCGCCGGGCTGCTGGCCCTCCGCTGGCTTTCTTCCTGGCTGGAGAAGGGCCGCTGGCACCTGTTCGGGATCTACTGCATCTGCGCCTCGATGGTGGCGTTCCTGCTCAGTTGGAGCGGGGTGTAGCCGCCCGGGACCTGTATGGGAAACCGGGGTTTTCTATTCCGGTCCCCGATGACGTGTATAGAAAAGGGGGCTTTTCTATATACTTCCCGGATGACGTGTATAGAAAAATAGGGTTTTCTATACATGTCCTTCGTGGGGTGTCTGAGATGGCCTCAATCCCGTTTCTGGAACAATTGGACCCGGTTCGATTCGAAACGGCGCCCATCCTCCTCAAGTTGGCCTCGGCGAGCCGGCAGCTCGCGGAGCTGAAGGGCGTGGCGGCCTCCATCCCCAACCAGGGCATCCTCATCCAGACCCTGGGCCTGCAGGAAGCCAAGGACAGCTCGGCGATCGAGAACATCGTGACCACGCACGATGAGCTGTTCCAGGATGACCTTCAGACCTTCCCCGGCAGTCCCGCCGCGAAAGAAGTGCTGCGTTACCGCCAGGCACTGGGGGCGGGGTTCGCCCTGGTGCGCGAGAGCGGCCTGCTGACGATGAACCATGTCATGCAGATCCAGGAAGCATTGGAGCAGAACCGGGCCGGCTTCCGCAAGCTTCCCGGCACCTCGCTCAAGGATGGCGAAGGACAGACCGTGTACCTGCCGCCCCAGGATCCGGATGAAATCGTGAGGTTGATGCGCAACCTCGAGCAGTTCCTGAATGGGGAAATCGCGTTCGCCGCCGACCCCCTCATCAAGATGAGCCTCATCCACCATCAGTTCGAGAGCATCCACCCCTTCTATGACGGCAACGGCAGGACGGGCCGGATCCTCAATGTGCTGTATCTGGTGAAGGAAAGCCTGCTGGACATTCCCGTGCTGTACCTGAGCAGCCATATTGTCCGCACCAAGGGGGAGTACTACCGGCTCTTGCAGGCTGTGCGGGAAGGGGATGAGTGGGAAGCCTGGGTCCTTTACATGCTGGACGCGGTAGAGCAGACCTCCCGTCAAACCATCGGCACCATTCATGGCATCAAGGCTGCCCTGTCCGACTACAAATTGCGCATCAGGGCCGCCCACCGCTTTTATAGCCAGGACCTGCTCAACAATCTCTTCACCCACCCGTACACCAAGATCGAGTTCATCGAGCGGGACCTCAAGGTCTCACGGCTGACCGCCATCAAATATCTGGATGCGCTCACTGCGGACGGCTTCCTGGTGAAGCGCAAGATCGGCCGAAGCAACTACTACATCAACATCGCGCTGGAAGCGGTGCTGGTGCGTGAACCCGGCGGCGGAACGGCCTGATCAGGTGCGGTGCTGGCGGAACAGAGGATATTGCAGATAGGCGAGCAGCCTGACTTCCCGCCGGCCCCGGCTGATGGTGTCCAGGATGATCCCGGCCATCAGGCAGAGCGCTGCCAGCAGCATGATGCCGGTGGAGAGCAGGGCGGTGGGCAGCCGGGGCACCAGCCCGGTGACCAGGTAGGTGTGCAGCACCGGCACCGACAGCAGGACCGAAACGACGGCCAGCAGCCCGGCGATGGAGCCGAAGAAGAAGAACGGGCGCTCGTGCCGGACCAGCCGGATGATCATCTTCAGGATCTTCCAGCCGTCCCGGTAGGTGTGCAGCTTGCTCTCGGAGCCCTCCTGCCGGCCCCGGTAGCTGCCCTCCATGTGGGCCACCGGCATGAACAGCTCCAGGGCGTGCACGGTCAGCTCCGTCTCGATGTCGAAGCCCTGGGAGAGGGCCGGGAAGGACTTGGCGAAGCGCCGGGAGAAGACCTTGTAGCCGGAGAGCATGTCCTGCACCCGGTCGCCGAACACCCGGCGCACCGCCCCGGTCAGGAGGGCGTTGCCCCAGCGGTGGCCGCCCCGGTAGGCTTCGGAGCCGGTCTCCTTGCGCACGCAGTTGACCAGGTCGAACCGGCCGTCCAGGGCCAGGGCGACCATCCGCGGGGCCAGGCCGGCCTCGTAGGTGTCGTCGCCGTCCACCATCAGGTAGAAATCGGCCTCGATGTCCCGGAACATGCGCCGCACCACGTGGCCCTTGCCCTGCTGGGTCTCGCGGCCGACGATGGCCCCGGCGGCCTCGGCCGCTTCCGCGGTATGATCGTCCGAATTGTTGTCGTAGACGTATATCAGGGCGTCGGGCAGCGAGGCGCGGAAGTCCATGACCACCTTGGCGATCGCCACCGCTTCGTTGTAGCAGGGAATCAGGACGGCGACGCGCGGGTTCTGCGGCATGTTCCGGCACCAAGGACACGATGGTTGAATGAATGGATCAGAAGGTCATGACCCCGACACCCGAGAATGAAGTGGAAACGGACTCCGCGCAACCAGGCAAGCGTCGGGGCCGGCCGCTCCTGCCCGCCCTGTTCTTCCTGTACGTCGCCGCCCTGTTCGGCGCCACGGCGGCGCTCCAGGCCGGCCTGTTCGAGCGGGACGGCTACTTCCACGCCCGCTTCGCCTGGATGGTGTTCGACCGCGGCCTCTCCCGGTCCTTTCCCTGGACCCAGATGAGCACCTGGCGGCTCCAGTTCTGCGACAAGGAGTTCCTCTACCACCTGGCCATGGCGCCCTTCGCCCGGATCGCCGGCGACCCCATCCTGGGCGCGCGGATCTTCGCCGTCCTGCTGTCCTTGGCCGTGCTCGGCGCCCTCTGCCTGCTGCTCCGCGCCCACAAGGTCCGGTGGCCCCTGTTCTTCACCGCCCTGCCCCTGGCGGCCGGCGGGCTGTTCATCGCCCGGCTGGGGATGATCCGCTCCCACGTGCTCAGCATGCTGCTGCTCATGGTGGGGGTGCACTTCCTGCTCCGGCGGGACTGGAAGGCCCTCCTCGGGGTCGGGTTCCTGTATGCCTGGTGCTACACCATGCCGTTCGTCCTGGCAATGACCGCCGTGCCGTTCGCCCTCGGCTTCTGGATCGCCCGGGGCGGCCTGGAATGGCGGGCCCCGGCCGCGGCCGGGCTGGGCTCGGTGCTCGGCCTGGTGCTGCATCCATACTCGCCCCTCACCCTGGAGACCTTCCTCACCTACATCCAGGTGTTCCGCCTCGGCATGCAGGGCTCCGGCCGGTCCGGGCTGGAGCTGGGCAACGAACTCTATCCCTACGCCCTCAGCGTCTTCTTCGACATCTATCCGCTGTTCCTCATCCTCGTCCCGGTGGTGGCGGCCGGGGCGGCCTGGCTCGCGCTGCGCGGGCGGAAGGCCGCCCCTGAGACCTGGGGGCTGGTGGCGGCCATGCTCTTCTGGTCCGGCATGACCCTGGCCTCGCCGCGCTTCGCGGAGTATTCGGTCCTGCTCATGGCGGTGGCGGCGGCCTTCGTGGTCCGGGACGCCTGGCCGTCCCTGGAGCCGCTCCTGGCCCGGCGCCCCCTCTACGGCCGGGGCGCCGCCCTGCTGGCCCTGGGCCTGCTCCTGGGCTGCCACCTCCGTTCCATGGGCCTGCGGCTGGACCCCCCGGGCTTCACCGGCTTCTACGTGCACTACCAGACCAAGGCGGCCCCGGCGCGGTTCTTCCAGGGCGCTTCGGCCTGGATGGCCGGGCACCTCGCCCCCGGAGAGACGGTGATCAACCTCTACTGGGACGACTTCCCGGACCTGTACTACGACGGCTACCGCCAGCACTACATCTGGGGCCTGGACCCCACCTACTCCCTGCGGGAGGACAAGGACCGGACCCTATGGCTCGAGCGGGTGCGCAGGCGGTCCGCTCCCCTCGACGGGCTGGCCCTGGCCCAGGCTTTCCATTCGAACTACCTGATCCTCCGGGCCTCCCGGGCGGGCGCCTACGGCGCCTTGCGCCGTGCGCCGTTCCGGGAGGTCTACCGGGACAGTTCCGCGGTGCTCTACCACATCGACTCGTTTGACTGAGGCGCCCGTCTGCCGCCCGGGCATCAGAGTCGTCGCTGTCAGTTCGCTGGCGCGAACTGCATCGACGGAAGGGGGCACGGCACAGATGCAAGGTCCTTGTTCCACCTCCGTGAGGGGAACGGAAGCGACCGGTTTGCGGTAAGCCTTTGTCAGGAAATGCTTTGTTTTGAATCCCACCACTGCCTTGATATGCCTCACCTGAAGGGTGAGACGAGGCCCCGACATCCGTGCCGCACTCCGTTCCGTCGATGCAGTTCGCGCCAGCGAACTGACAGCGACGACTCTGGTGCCGGGTCGGGACACGAACGCCACATTAGGACTAGTGGCGCGGGTGCTCCCGCACGAAGCCCAGGGCCCGGTCCTTCTCCGCGTCCATGACCACGTTGAACTCGCATCCGGGGAACACCGCCTCCACGTCGATGACCCGCACCGCCCGCTCCAGCCGGGCGTGCTCGGGCAGGAGCTGGGTCAGGACGCTGGGGCTGTCCCGGAAGAAGGCCTCGTTGAAGATGTTGCCCTCCTCGTCGGGGTAGAGGGCCAGGTAGTGGATCTTGGCCTCGACCAGGTCCTGGAAGAAGTGGGTGCCGAAGGAGAGGTCGGGGACGTAGTTGCCCTTCTTCCGGGCGATCTCCACCAGCAGCGAGGTGTTGTTGATGCCCGAGTAGGTGATGCCCACGCCCAGGGTGACGTCGCCGCGGCTGCCCCAGCGGCCGGGGCCCATGAGGATGAACTTGCGCCGGGGCAGCACCTGGTTGAGGTGGCTCACCGCCTCGGCGATGCCCAGCAGGTCGGCCAGGTCCGGGATCGTGCGGTACTCCTCCGGGTCCACGTAGACGATGTAGCGGATCCCCTCGACGTAGCCGTTGGTGACGAACTTGCTCGCGGAGAACAGCTTGTGGTCGAACGGCACCTTGCTCGGGATGGTCACCTGGCCTTCGTCGATCATCCGGCTCTGGGGCCGGCACTGGAGCAGGTAGAGCCGCTCGCCGTCGTGGGCGAACTCCAGGTCCACCGGCATGCCCAGGCCCTTCTCCAGGATGGCCAGCATCTCCTTCATCTGGGCGATGAACGGGGTGCGCTCCACCAGGCCGGCGAAGGTGACCAGCAGATCGTCGTGGCCGGGCCGGAACATCCCCTTCATGGGCTTCTTCAGGAACCCGTCCTCCAGCAGCGAAACGATCTGCTCGAGCATGGGGTAGTCGTCCCCGGCCTGCTTGAACACGTCGCGGATGCTCAGCGACTCGAACCGGCCGGTCTCCAGGTTGATGACGTCCATTGAATTCTGGGCGTAGTGCTCGACCTGGTCGGGCATGATGTTGACCCGCAGGTTGGGCTGGCCGGGGCTGATCATGAAGGGGAAGTCCCGGCCCATGCGGTCCACCGCCCGGGTGCCCAGTCCGGTCACCATGCGGATGATGCCGTCCTCCCGCTTGAGCCGGGAGGACCAGCGGAACTCGTTGTTGGTGAAGGCCACCCCGGCGAAGGCCGGGAAGAAGTACTTGCCCACCCGCTTGCCCACCACCTTCTGGATGATGATCCCCATCTCCTCCACGAAGTCCAGCAGGCCGCGCTCGGCCCGGTACTCCATGGGATCGGGTCCGAACACCGAGGCGTAGACTTCGGCCACCGCGTCGATCAGGGCCGCCAGCCGCTCGTCCCGGGTGCCGGTGTTGGCCAGGAACAGGCTGCGGTACTTGCCGGAGAAGGCCATGCCTTCGCTGTCCTCCAGCAGGCTGGAGGAGCGGACGATCAGCGGGCCTTCGCCCAGGTCGTCCATGGCGAACTGGATCTGCTGGTACATCTCATGGGAGAAGAAGGAGTTCTTGAACACCTGCTCCAGGTACGGGAAGGTCTGGCGGATCTCCTCCAGGGGCGCGAACTTGAGGCTCCACAGATCCTCCAGGCTGTTGTGCCGGAGGAAGTTCCACATGCCGTCCGAGGCGATGTACCAGGTCTTGGGGGTGCGGATGCTTTCGATCAGCGGGTTGCCCTTGCCGGCCCGGCGCAGGATCCGCTTGCCCAGGATCAGGCCCGCGGCCTTGCCGCCAAGCTTGCCGTTGCCCTGGGCCGGGCCCGCCACGTGGGACAGGATCTGGCCGAAATCGGTGATGAACAGGTGGTTCTTGGCGATGCCGATGAACTTCAGGTTCTCGGTGAGGAAGCGGCGGATCAGCGCCACCCGGACGTTCAGGTCGTCCGGCAGGGACAGGCCGGACATGTCGTCCCCGGCGGTGTCCCGGCAGAACCGGTCCACCAGTTCGGTGATCTCCACCAGCGGGATGTCCCGCTTCTCGGTGGCGATGGCCAGGTAGCCCAGCTTGTCCTGGCGCATCCACTGCTTGAGCAGGGCGGTGAGGGGCGCGTCCTCGAACACCATGGACGCCACGTCCTGGATCTCGCCGAAGGTCTTGCGCAGCATCAGGATGTCGCGCTTGGGCAGCGGCGCGTTGGAGCCGTGGGAGGAGGCGTCGCCCTGGGCGTAGATGGCCGGATCGAACTGGGCGATCATCTTGTGCACGCCGGGCACGCCCAGCTTGGTGGCGTGGTTCATCAGCCTGCGGATGAGCCGGTGGTGCATGGGCGGATCGATCTCCCCCAGCAGGTCGAGGATGGCGCGCCATTCGGGCTTGCGCTCCGGGGCCGGGGCAGGGGCGGGCGGATTGTCCATCTCGCCGCTGTGCTGGGCGATCCGCACCTCCGCCAGGTGCCCGAGCTTCTGGGCGGTCAGGTCCACCAGCTTCTTCTGGTCCAGGTGGAAGGGGCTGCTGGGGGCCCGGGAGGAGCGGTTCTCCAGGTACACCACCTCCACCTCGCCCAGGGTCTCGCCCTTGACCAGGATCGGCGCGCGCAGGGTCCAGGTGCTGGGGGTGAACCCCTTGGTCTCGAAGCACTCGCCCCAGAAGTGGATCCGGGCCTGGCAGACCTCTTCGTACTTGAAGCCCTTGGGCAGGACTTCCGCCACCGCCTGGAGGATCTGGGTCAGGGAAAGGTCCTGGCGGGCCAGCAGCGCGGCGATCTCGAAGATGGTCTGGAGCTCGCGGGACTGGCCGAAGGTGTTGTTTTCCATGAGCAGGCTTCCTCGGATGAAATATTGGCAGTGTATCGGAAGGTCGCCCGGTCCCGTCCCGCAAAAAAACGGCCCGCCCAGGGGCGGACCGTTTTCGTGAAGACCAGATCAGGTCGCGAAGGGTCTAGACCCAGCCGCGCAGGTGGCTGGCTTCGGCGACGCGCTTGATGGAGATCATGTAGGCGGCATCGCGCATGTAGACTTTCTTGTCCCGGGCCAGGAAGGAGACGGCCTTGAAGCCGGCGGTCATCTTCTGGTCGAGCTTGGTCAGAACTTCTTCCTTTTCCCAGAAGTAGTTCATGTTGCACTGCACCTGCTCGAAGTAGGAGCAGGTCACGCCGCCGGCGTTGCAGAGGAAGTCGGGGATCATGAAGATGCCCTTCTTCGCGATGACGGTGTCCGCATCGGGGGTGGTGGGGCCGTTGGCGCCCTCGGCGATGATCTTGACGGTGTCCTTGATCTTGTTGACATTCTCGCTGTTGATCATGTTTTCCTGGGCCGCGGGGATCAGGACGGTGACGTCCTGCTCGATCCAGGCGCCGCCATCGAGCTTCTCCCAGCCATTGGCCTTGGCCTTGGCGGGATCGATGGTGCCGAACTTGTCGATGGAAGCCATCAGCAGTTCGAACTTGATGCCGTCCTTGCACTTGTAGGTGTAGGGAACCTTGTCGGTGTTGTCCCAGCAGGAGATCGCGATGACCTTGCCGCCGTACTGGGTGAACAGGTCGAGGGAGTACTGGGCCACGTTGCCGGCGCCCTGGATGGAAGCGGTGGCGCCCTTGATGTCGATGCCCAGTTCCTTCATGGCTTCGCGAATGGTGTAGACGACGCCGTAGCCGGTGGCTTCGGTGCGGCCCAGGGAGCCGCCCATGCCCACGGGCTTGCCGGTGATGAAGCCGGGGAACTTGCCGCCGTGGATGACTTCGTACTCGTCCATCATCCAGAGCATGTGCTGGCCGTGCGTCATGACGTCAGGAGCGGGGACGTCGAGCAGGGGCCCGACGAGCTTGGAGACCTGGCGGACCCAGCCGCGGCAGATCTGTTCCTGTTCGCGGTCGGAGAGCTCGCGGGGATCGCAGATCACGCCGCCCTTGCCGCCGCCCAGGGGGATGTCGACCACGGCGCACTTCCAGGTCATCCAGGTGGCCAGCGCCTTGACGGTGTCGATGGTCTCATGGGGGTGGAAGCGGATGCCGCCCTTCGCGGGGCCGCGGGCATCGCTGTGCTGGATGCGGAAGCCGCGGAAGATCTTCACCTGCCCGTTGTCCATGCGGACCGGGATGGTGAAGTGCAGTTCGCGGGTGGGATTGCGCAGCAGGTCGCGAGTGCCCTGATCGAGGCTCAACTTCTCAGCCACGTCATCGAACTGCTTCTGAGCCATTTCAAACGGATTGAAGGCCTTCTCAGCCATAACTCCACTCCTTGAAAGTATGTGCTTATTGTGCCTGCTGCACAGGCCACGGTTCCTAGGCTACACAGCCTAACTCGATGATTATGACCCGAGTTAGAAGTCCAAATGCGCGATCGGGGCCAGTACGTGACGAATGGCACTGATTGAACTGGCTTCAACGGCGTGAAGGGCGGATTTCCTGGTATACCCACAGACCGCTGCAGGCGGGGATCCGGATCCGCGTCCGTCCGGGGGTGGGCGGTCTGCGGCGGTCCATTGGGCTATCATGGGTTTTGCCCAACGGCTGAACCCTCCAGGAGTCCGAACGATGCGTTTCACCCCCAGTCTGCTTGCCGCCGCCACCACCCTTGCCGCCTGCACGTTCACGGGCTGCACCAAGTCCGAGCCCGAAAAGCCCGCCGCCGCCGCTCCGGCCGCGCCCAGCACGATCCAGGGCACCGTCCTGGAGACCCTGCCCGCCCCGCCCTACACCTACCTCCGGGTCAAGGCCGCCCAGGGCGAGGTCTGGGCCGCCGTGCCCGCCGCCGACATCAAGGCCGGCGCCACCGTGAACGTCCTGGTGCAGGTCAGGATGGACAAGTTCCAGTCCACCTCCCTCAACCGGACCTTCGATTCCGTCTACATGGGCACCCTGGCGGGCGACGCCCAGGCGGCCGCGGCC
>TBL_comb47_HYPODRAFT_10002413_pt1 | contig 23104 bp, 15 predicted proteins | sample TroBogypolimnion_40_FD_10682 | JGI IMG/M metagenome (IMG submission 10682)
TGGCGGGCCGTGCGACTGCATTCCCTACGGCGGCCAGGCGGACGAGCCGATGGGTGAGTTCTGGACGCCCGGCGGCGGGTCGATCGAGACCTGCCGCGGCATGGCGTCGGCGGGACATGTTTATGGGCATCGCATCATTGGCGCCGAGTCTTTCACCTCGGGCGATCAGGAACGGTGGCGCGAGCATCCCGCGTTGCTCAAGGCCCTCGGCGACCGCGCCTTTTGCGAGGGCATCAACCGCTTCGTGTTTCACCGTTTCGCCATGCAGCCCTGGACCGATTACCGGCCGGGCATGACCATGGGGCCCTGGGGCCAGCATTACGAGCGGACGCAGACCTGGTGGGACCAATCGCGCGCCTGGCACGAATACCTGGCTCGCTGCCAGTTCCTCCTGCGGCAAGGCCGGTTCGTCGCCGACGTTTGCCATCTCCAAGCCGAAACCCCGCCGCTCGGCTTTGGCAACTATCCCCGCCCCGGTTACGATTGGGACGAATGCACCGACGACGCGGTGTTCACCCGCATGGCGGTGCGCGAGGGGCGTATCGTGCTGCCCGATGGCATGAGCTACCGGCTGCTCGCCCTGTCGGACTCGCGCGCCATGACGCCGCGCCTGTTGCGCAAGCTCAAGGAACTGGTAGCGGCCGGTGCGACCCTGGTTGGCCCACGTCCGCTCAAGTCGCCGAGCCTCGACGGGTACCCCAAATGTGATACCGAGGTGGCGCAGTTGGCCGGTGAGTTGTGGGGCGATTGCGATGGCGAGCATGTCAAAGAACACGCGTTCGGCCGCGGCCGCGTCGTCTGGGGCCCCGCCCTCGAGGACGTGCTGCTGCAGGCGGGCGTGAAGCCCGATTTCGTCTGCGGCCAACCCTGGCGCTTCAACCACCGGCATACGGATGACGCGGACCTTTACTTCGTGGCCAACGGCCAGGCGTTCGAGGCGACGACTACCTGCGCCTTCCGTGTGTCCGGCAAGGTGCCGGAACTCTGGTCACCCGACACGGGGCGGATCGAGCGAGCCGGGGTCTACGAGGCCAAAGACGGCGTCACGCGCCTGTCACTGACGCTCGGGCCGAGCGGGTCGGTGTTTGTGGTGTTCCGCCAGGCGTCGGGGGCGGCCGACCCGGTGGTAGCCGTGCGCCGCGAGGGAAAGACGTTGCTCTCTGCCATGCCGGAACCTCCGCCGCGCATCACGGTGCGCCAGGCCCGCTATGGCGTGCTCGACGATCCCCAACGCACACGGGACGTCACGCAAAAGGTCCAGCGCAAGGCCGACCTTTTTGACCTCGATTTCCCCGTCACCGCCCTGGCCGAGGGCGACGATCCCGCGCCCAATGTGTTGAAACATCTCGTCGTCGAGTTCAGTGTCGAAGGCCGGCCGTTCACCGTGAAAGGCCGCGATGGCGACACCGTGCGCCTGCGCCGCAACGTCGTCGGGGCCCGGGTGGACAAGGCGCTTTACGGCGTGCTGGAAGACCCCAAGCGTACCCGCGATCTGCGCCAGACCGTCCAGCGGCTGCTCGACACGGGCGAAAGCAGTTTCCCCGTGGCCCGTATGGCCGCCGGTGACGACCCTGCCTTCGGCATCGTGAAGACCCTCGACGTGGAATACACGATCGACGGCAAACACCTCCACTTGACCGGCACCGATCCGGAGACGGTGGACTTCATCACCGGTCCCGTGCCGCCCCGCGCCCTGGTGCAGGTCCGCTGCGATGCCGCGGGCCGCCCGCGTTTGGAACCGAGCGAACCCGGCGATTATGAAATCCAGACTGCCTCCGGACAATCTCGCCACGTGAAAGTTGAGACCGTTCCCGCCTCCCACGAACTCGCCGGCGCCTGGGAAGTCGCTTTCGATCCGAAATGGGGCGGCCCCGAGCATGCCACCTTCGACGGCCTCACGGATTGGTCCCAACGAACCGAGGCCGGCATTCGCTATTACTCCGGCGCGGCGGTCTACCGGAAGACGTTCACCCTCGCCTCGCCAGCGCAGCCCGGTGACCGTATCGTCCTGGATCTCGGCAAAGTCGCCGTGATGGCCCAGGTCAAGCTCAACGGCCACGACCTCGGCATCCTCTGGAAACCGCCGTTCTGCGTGGAGGCGACGAGTGCCTTGCAGCCCGGGGAGAATCAGCTCGAGATACAAGTGGTGAACCTGTGGATCAACCGGCTGATCGGCGACGAACAGTTACCGGAGGACAGCGAGCGCAATGCCGACGGCACCCTCAAGCAATGGCCCGCGTGGGTCAACCAGGGCAAGCCCAGTCCCACCGGACGCTACACCTTCACCAGTTGGCGGCTGTGGAAGAAGAACGACGCGCTGATACCTTCCGGTCTCATCGGCCCGGTCACCCTTCAGACCATTCCGACCCGCCCGCTTTAAGCACCCTCGGGCGGGACGAAATCCAAACCGACGCTCCCTGGCCAACCACCGGGGAGCGTTCCGTCAGGTGATCAGGCCTGCGGCATCTCATTGATACCGCAACCTTAACTGTCTCGGGGTGCCGTTGGCGCCGGGTTCGACCTGTGGGGGGAACCCGGGGCGCCGGCCTCAGCGGTGCAGGAAAACTACACGATAGAACTGGCCGACGTAGTTCTGCACGATGGCTGCGGTGAAGGTGAACGGTGCCGAATAGACCCCCACCGTGGTCCAATTGATCAAATCGGGTGATACCTGCACTTCGTAGGTTCCGCCGGTGAGCGCCTGACTAGTGATCTGCATCGAGGGCGTACTAGTTCCGCCGCTGGCGGCTGAGGGCGGAATCAAGGTCGGCGGGGTGAGTGCCCCAGCCGTTGTCGTCTGCACGGTCAACGCGAGCGGGTTACTGGTCGCCGAGGCGGTGGCACTTGAAACTTTGACGCGGTAGCTCCCAGCCTGGTTAACGGCCACGGCCGGCAAAGTGAGGACTGCCGAGGTAGCCCCCGGGATCACCACGCCATTGCAATACCATTGATAGTTGAGCGGTCCCGGGGTGGAGACGCCCACGGTAAAGCTCAGATTGTCCCCGACCAAGGCCACCCATTGGCTGGGCGGCTGAACGGTAATCGCCAGTGCAGGTGGAGATCCAAGTCGCACCGCCCCGTTGTAGAAATCGGCGACCAGCAAGTTCCCGTAAGGGTCCACCTTCACCGCCGCCGGTTGGTTGAACCTGGCTGTGCTGCCCGCACCGTCCACCAAACCGGACTGACCCGCCACTCCGCCGATCGTGCTCACCGTACGGTCCGCCTTGATGAGCCGTATCGTGTGGTTAAAGGTGTCCGCCACATAGAGGTTGCCGCCGGCATCCACCGCCACACCTTGGGGACCACTAAACTGGGCAAAACCGCCAACGCCGTCGGCGCTGCCACTATTGCCGCCCGCATAGGTGCTGGTGAGGCCCGCGGCCGTAATCTCGCCGATCGCGTTGCCAGCATAAGCCACAAAGAGATTGCCATTGCCATCGACCGCCACGCCGTTTGGCCATTGGAAGTTGCCCACGGCGGTCGCGACACCCAAAGGCGTGATCTTCCGGATCGCCGAGTTTTGATTATCGGCCACATAAACATTGAAGGCGGCATCCACCGCCAAACCGTGCGGTTGGTTAAACTGCGCGGTGGTCCCAACCCCGGCGGCATACCCGGGATGACCAGGGTTGCCCGCCAGCGTGGTGACCAAACCGCCGGGTGTGATCTGGCGAATGACGGCGTTGCCGGTGTCGGAGACATAAACGTTGCCGTTCCGGTCCACCGCCACGCCCTGCGGACCCGCAAACTGGGCGGCGCTTCCCTGGCCATCCGCATAACCTGGGTTGCCGGGCTGTCCCGCTAAATTGGACACCGTCCAACCCCCGTTTCCCGGCATGACCTTTTGCACCGCCCCATTGTTGTAGCTGACCACGTAAATGTTGCCTGCCGTATCCACGGCCAGGTCGTTGATCCGGACCAGGCTGCTGACAATAGTGTTCCAGGTGTACGGCGCCTGGACGTTCAACACCGCGTTCGAACTGCTCGTCGCCCCATTCGCGTTCGCCACTGTCACGGCGTAGAGGCCCGCGTCGGGCACGCGGGCGTTCGTCACGGTCAACACGGCGTTGGTCCCCCAAGCGAGAGGTGCGCCGTTCAAGGTCCATTGATAACTCAACGGTCCCGGGCCCTGCGCCTCGGCACTGAGCACCACGCTACTGTAGCCCGCGACGACACTCTGGCTTCGCGGTTGGGCCAGGAGCACCGGTGCGCTGGTGGCCGGCGGCGGTAAGCTGCCGAGGCGCAAGGACCCATTTGAGAAGTCGGCAACCAAGACGTTGCCATGACTGTCCACCTTCAAAGCATAGGGATTGTTAAAACGCGCGACAGGGCCGATGCCGTCCACCAGCCCACTTTGGCCCGCCAGACCACCAATAGTACGCACCGTCCGATCCGGCGTGATCATCCTAATCAGATCGTTACCGTAATCGGCCACATAAACGTTGCCCGCACCATCGACCGCCACCCCCTGGCAATGATTGAAGGTGGCATATTGTCCAACCCCATCGGCGCTTCCACTATTACCGCCCGCATAGGTGCTGGTGAGGCCCGCAGCCGTAATCTCGCCGATCGCATTGCCAGCATAAGCCACAAAGAGATTGCCATAGCCATCCACCGCCACGTCGTTTGGCCATTGGAAGTTGCCCACGGTGGTCACGACGCCCAAAGGCGTGATCTTGCGGATCGCTGAGTTTTGATTATCCGCCACATACACATTGCCGGCCGCGTCGACCGTCAGGCCGGCGGGTTGGTTGAACCGGGCGCCACTGTTCGTACCGTTGGCATAGCCGGCATTGCCGGGCGAACCCGCCAAGGTGGTGACGAGGCCGGCGGGCGTCACCTTGCGGATGACTTGGTTTCCCGGATCGCTGACATAAACGTTGCCCGCCGAGTCCACCGCCGCGCTTTGGGTGCTGCCGAAACGCGCGTCGCCGCCCAAACCGTCGGCGTAACCCGAGACACCACCAGCGACATTGACCACCGTCCAACCGGCGCCGCCCGGCACAATGTCTTGCAGCATATCAAAATAGTAACCCACCGAGTAAATGTTCCCTGCAGCGTCAACGGCCACGCCCTGTGGGCGAACCAAGGTGGTGGCGAGGGTGGTCCAGGTGAAGCCCGGCGCCACCGTCAACACCGCGTTGGAACTGGTGATCGATCCGTTGAGATTCGAGACCGTGACGGCGTATAAGCCGGCGTTACCGGCTAGGACGTTGGTCACGGTCAGCACCGCGTTGGTGGCTCCGGGAATGGGCGAACCGTTGAAAGTCCATCGGTAACTCAGTGGCCCCGGCCCCTCAGCCTCGGCCGAAAAGGTCACGGTGCTGTAGCCGGCGGTCACGCTTTGGTTTGGTGGTTGAGCCAGGAACACGGGCAACGCACTGGAGGGAGGCGGAAGATTGCCCAAACGGATGGCTCCGTTGTAGAAATCAGCCACCAGCACGTTTCCATGACTGTCGACCTTAACCGCATTGGGGGTGTTGAACCGAGCCACCGATCCGATCCCGTCTGCGAAACCGGGTTGTCCAGCCTGACCGCCGATCGTCCGTACCCGGCGATCCGGTGTGACCAGGCGAATCGTGTGGTTGCCCGTGTCCGCGACGTAGAGGTTGCCGACCCCGTCGACGGCCGCCCCTTGGGGAGTGCTAAACCTGGCGAAGCTGCCAACGCCATCCAAGGCGCCACGGTTGTAGGTGTCGGGCACCCCCGCGTAGGTGCTGAGGACGCCCGCGGCGGAAATCTCGGCGATATAGCTCGCACCGCTGGCAGCGACAAACCAATCGCCACTCGCATCCAGCGTCACCCCACTCGGCGAACTGAACGAGGCAAACGCTCCGACCCCGCCCGTGCCGTTGGTGATCATGCGCAACAAGGAGTTCTGGTTGTCCGTCACATAGACGTTAAACGCGGCATCGACCGCCAAACCGTGCGGTTGATTGAATTGGGCGCCGGTCCCCACTCCGGCCGCATACCCGGCGTGGCCGGGGTTGCCGGCCAGGGTGGTGACCAAACCCCCAGGGGTGATCTTGCGGATAACACTATTTCCGGTGTCCGAGACATAGACATTGCCGAGGCTATCGACGGCCACACCCTGCGGGCCCGCAAACCGCGCGTCCCCGCCCAGGCCGTCGGCATAGCCCGAGTAACCGGGAAGGCCAGCGAAGTTGACCACCGTCCACCCCCCGTTCCCCGGCACGACCTTCTGAACCGCCGCACTGTTGTAGCTGACCACGTAAATATTGCCGGCGGTGTCCATTGCCAGGTCATTGATGCGACCGAGGCTGCTGATCAGGGTGGTCCAGGTGTAGCCCGGAGCTACCGAGAGCACCGCAGGGGAACTGGTGACGATCCCGCTGCCGTTGGTCACGGTAACCGCGTAGGTACCCGCGTCGGTGGTCTGGACGGCACTTAGGGTCAGCAACGCGTCAGTCGCACCGGCGATAGCCACACCGTTTACGGTCCACTGGTAACTCAACGGGACAGCCCCGCCGGCGATCACCTCGAGATTCACGCTGTCCCCTGCGCCGACGGATTGGCTGACGGGTTGGATGGCGATCAAGGGTGCGGGGCCGGACGGTGTGTGGGAGAAACCAATGCGGAGGTCGTTGTTGGCGCTGTTGAAATTGGGATCGGCTGTGTAAAGATTACCCGCCGGATCCACCGCCAGGCTCGAAGCCCCGGTGCTGAAGCGGACCGCGCTGCCAATGCCGTTCACATATCCCGCCTGGTTGAACCCTCCCGCCAGGGTGCCAACACTGCCGTCCGAGGAAATCACCCGGATCACGTTGTCACCGCCCTCGGCCACGAATACGTTCCCGGCCGCATCCACCGCGACTCCAGTCGGGCGAGCGAACTGCGCCGACCCCACCGGCCCATCCCGATAAGCCGAGCCCCCCGTGCCACCAATCACCACCCCCGATCCACTGGGGGCAAAACGCCACACTCGGTAGCCGTAGCACTCGGACACATAGACGTGGTTGGCGCCATCCAGCGCCACTCCGTAGGGGTGGTTGAGACCGGAGGCGAACGTACTGACCACACCATTGACGATCTTGCGAACCGCCCCGTTGTTAAAGTCCGAGACGTAGAGGTTGCCGGCTCCATCCACCGCGAGGCCTTGCGGTGAACTGACGGTGGCCACCGTGGTAACCACCCCCGCCGGCGTTATCTTCCGCACGGCGTTGTTGCCATAATCGGCTACGTAGATAGTTTCGGTGGCATCCACCGCCAGGGCCTGGGGGCCATTGAAAAAGGCCTGGTCCTGGAGTCCGTCGCCGTTGCCAGCGACGGGGCTACCCGCCAAAGGGAGAATCGTGCCGGAATTGCCCGGCAACACCTGGCAAATGCTGTTGCCACTGATGACGTAGAGGTAACCGTTGGGGCTGACCGCCACGGCGCTGATGTTACCGAACGGCAGCCCATTGGCCAAGGTTCTGAAATCATAAACCGGGACGGTTAAGTTCACGGCTCCAGTGACCGTTCCGTAGAGGTTCGTTATCACCACCGCGTAAGTGCCGGCATTGGTCGTTCCGGTGGGGTAGACAACGAAGCTCGTCCCGGTCGCGCCCGCCACGGGGACTCCATTGGAAAGCCATTGGTAGGCCAGCGGGGGCGTTCCCGCCGCGCCCACGGTAAACGCCGCCGAGTAGCCCACGCCCTGGGTCAGACCGGGTGCCCAATTCGTAAGGCTGGGCGGGAATAGCACCGTCAGGAGCGCCGAACTGGTCGCCGTGCCGGCCACGTTCGACACCAGCACCGAGTAGGTCCCTCCGTTGGTCCCCTGCACCGACGCCAGGTTGTAACTGGAGCTGGTGGCCCCCAGGATCGCCTGCCCATTGAAACTCCACTGGTACTGCAACCTCGTTCCGGCTGCACGGACGTTGAAAGTCACGCCGCTGTTCAAGGGGATGGACTGGCTCTGCGGCGGGGTGGTAATGCTCGGAGGCACATCCACCACCAACGTGGCGAGCGGGCTGGTTACCACGCCGTAGGCATTGCTCGCCACCACGGTATAAGCGCCGGCATCGCTCAGTTGGGCCGCGGCCAGGCTGTAAACGGAATTGGTCGCCCCGGAAATCGCCGCCCCGCCCAGAAACCACTGTAGCGAAAGTGGTTGCGTCCCGTCCACGGACACGAGCAGATCGATAGGTTGGCCCGCCTTAAGTTCCGCATTAGCCGGACCACTAACACACTGCGGCGGATAAAGCCCGGTCAATTGCGCGGCCTGGTTCGTCACCGTTCCGAGCGGAGTGGTCACGACCGCGACGTAAGCGCCGTCGTCATGGAGAAACGCGGTACTGACGGGAGTGAACGCCAGGACCGGCCCGGTGGCAAACACGGCCAGATAGGAGGCTCCCTGCTTGTACCAGGCACAGCTGGTCGCGGGAGTGCCGGCGGTCAGCACGGCAAAACTGGCGGAAGTGCCAGCCAGAACGGACTGCTGGGCCGGCTGCACATCGACCACTCCCAGCAGGCAGTTGGAACTGGTGGCCGAGCTGACCGGGTCGGTCAGTACGCAGTAATAACTTCCCGCGTTGCCGAGTTGGACGTTGGTCAGGGTGAGCGAGAGATTCGTGCCTCCAGGCACCGCATTCGTGGCCGTGGCGGTAACCTGGTACCACTGGCACAGCAACGGGGTCATGCCGATCGCCGTGACCCCCAGGGTGGGGGAGGAACCGGCTGCGGCCGCCTCGGACCGCGGCTGCGTCAGGATCGTCACGTTGGTCACTCCCTCGCGGATAATCGAGTTATAAGTGTCCGCGACAAACAGGTGTCCCGCAGGATCCAATGCGATCCCCACCGGCGACGAAAAGTGCGCGTTGACGCCGGTGCCATCCGCAAAGCCGGCGGTCCCCGCCAGTCCCCCGATAGTGCTGACCGTACCCTGCGTCGGCGTCGGCCCCGGCGTAATGCGACGAATGGTGTTATTGCCGGTGTCAGCCACGAACAGGTTCCCGAGACCGTCCACCGCGATCCCGGAGGGATGGTTGAACGAAGCAGCGGCAGCCGTCCCGTCGGCCCTGCCGGCTAAGCCGTATTGGCCCGCCACAATCCAGGAATTCCCCAGCGGGTCTATTCCCACCACCACATGCTCGGCGTAGTCCACGACGTACAGGTTCGTGTTCGCGTCCACCGCAACCCCGCAAGGCAGGACCAAAGCCACAGACGGTGAAATGGTGGTGCGAGTCCCATTGGCCAGGGCTTGCGCCAGGGTGGCATAGCCGGGAGCCGGGGTTACTTTCTCGATATAGCCGGCGTTGGGACCATAGATATTGCCGAGCGCAGCCGCGATGTAGAGGTTGGTCGCCGCATCGAAGGCCATCCCATAAAGACCGGCGGCACCCTCGGAGCCGGACCCGTAAAGCTGGTAGGGAGTGATCGAAAGTCCCCCGGGCCCCTCGACATAGAACCCCAACGAATCGTTGCGCACATACAACGGCGCCCCCTGGACCACTGCGAGTCCTCCCGCTGGGAAAAGGCGGTCGAAATAGTAGGGGTCAAAGGTCACCACCGTCGAGACCATGTTCCCGGAAAGGTAACGGACTTCCGCGTTCTGGTTATCACCCACCCAAATCGCGCCCGCGCTGTCGGCGACTACCGCCTGGGGATAAGAGAATCGGGCCTGGGCAGCCACGCCGTCGGCGTTACCACGCGCTCCGGCCGCGCCCGCGATGGTCCCAAAGCTGTAATTGGTCAGATAGATCTGGGCGGAGAGCGGGCCGCCGGTGGCCAGCAGCCAGCCAAAGACCAGGTAAGAGGCGCACGCCGGGCGGCGGGCGAAACTGCGGAATCGGATCGCATTCATGTTCATTTATTGGTCACATTAACTGCCATTAACACCTTTCTGTCCCCTTTCTGGCGGAAGGGGACAAAGAAAATGGCGATCGGCGGTCGGAGCGGAGGAGTGGCTGAGTTTCGCCGGGGCGGCGAGACAGACTCACCAATCTAAGCCACTAAGGGTCAACTGTTTGCGAATTGCGGTGAGGTGCCAGATCTGGGGGCAGCTTCGCATGCGCGCCAGGGCCAACTCGGAAGCGTCGCCGTTGAAGGCCAGGGCCAGCGTTTCGTCGTCGGAGGACGGGTCGATCTGGGCCAGGGTGGCTCCGGTCTCCGGAGAAACCAAATGAACGACGCTGCGGTTATGCGTCAGTGCCAGCAGCTTCCCGTCGTGAGAAAAAGCCATGGTCCCCGGCCGACGCTCGACTCCGACGCGGCCGACGCGATGCGCGGGCGTCCAGTCCCCCAGACGCCAGAAGCGGTACTCCGCGGCGGTGCCGCTCACCAGCCAGCGGCCGTCGGGACTAAACTCGACGTTGGCGGTATCACCGACCGCCAGCCGGGCAACTCGGCGGCCCGTCACGGCCTCCCAGACATCCACGCTCGGATAGTAGGCGCCCCCGGTCGCTACCCAACGGCCATCGGGACTGACGGCCACGTATTTCATCCGCGAGGTGCTGTCGGTCACGGCTTGGAGAGTCCCGGCCGCCACATTCAGGATATAGCAACGGTCACTCACGATCGCGACGGTCCGACCATCGGGGGCACAAGCCATCTGACCGGGCACTCCGCTGGGGAGCAGATGTTGGAGCCCGCCTGGCGGGCAGGCAGTTTCGAGGGCTGGCGGGACCGTGAAAGCCAGGGGTTGAGGCGAGCCGATGGCGGCATCCTCCCCCGAAGCCGCCCATGGCAAGCGGTAAAACCCGCGGCGCGACCAACCAAACAGGCCGAAATCTTTCCCGGGCATGACCAGTTTTTCAAACGGCCAATCCGGAACCCGTAATAGCGGCTTGGCTGACCAGGGTTCCCAGAGGGCGAGCGCGCCATCCACCTTGGCCTCCACCCAGCGGCCGGAAGGACCAAACAAAACGTCGGCGGTCGCCCCCTCGGCCATGGCGTTGGTCCCATTACGAAGCGGCGCAGAAACCTTGTTGCGGCCGACTTCAAAGCACTCGACCCGAGAGAAAGCATCGGAACAAACCCCCAGCCGGCGGCCATCCGCTGAGAACTCTACCAGGCCCCACCCGGCGGGGGCACTCACCAACTCCGACCCCGAGGCGAAGGCGAAGAGCCGCAACCAACCGCTGCCGCCGCTCACGGCCAGCAATCCCCCGTCGGGACTGAAAGCGAGGCTGGTCGCCTCGGCATGACTCCCAGCCATCAACAAATCTCGCGTGCCGCTTTGGGGGTTGAGGACGTGGATACTGCAACCGCCCGGCAGAGCCCCCTCCGCCACCAGCAAATGGGCGCCATCGGGATGCCAGGCCAGGGTGGCGATCCGGTTGGGCAAAACGAACTCGGCCGCTTTGGCTCCCGTAGTGGCATCCAGAACGATCACCCGTTGGCCACCGGCGCAGGCGATCATTGTCCCTGACGGGTTCCACCGGATCAGGCGGGGTTCGAGGGGGAGCTCCTGCCGCCGCTCCTCGGCAGGATCATTGAGGTCGACGACTGCCAACTGTCGCGGCTTGACTCCCACCGCCCACCGCGAGCCATCCGGGCTAAAGGCCATCACGCCGAACCCATCGCCCGGCTTGGCGCTTAACGGCGCGGCCAGCACATCGGCGCGCTCACACACCAGGTCGCCGAGCTGCAAATCCCAAACCCTGGCGACACCATCGGCATAGAGCTCGGAAAGCCAGCGGCCATCACGGCTGAAATCTCCCCCATAGAGCACGGCCTGGTCCTGGGCCGGAAACTGCCGCACTTCCGCCTGGTCCGCCCAGGACCGAAGGCTCAGCGCCCGGTTGGTGCCGAGGACGGCATAGCGCTCATGCGCCAGGTCCAAGAGTACCCGCTCGCCTGGTTTGGCCACGGGCACGCCCGTCACCGGCCGCAGATCCTCCAGGGCCAGGCAGGCAATGGCCTCGTTGCGCAGTTCGAGCGAGGGCCAGATCGCGGCCGCATTGCTAATCGCGCACAAGGCGTCAAAGCGCCGGCCGGCCTTGCCGCTCCAACGCAGCGCCCGAGCCTGCGCCAGGTAGCTCTCCCGGAGCTTCTCGGTGGCGGCCTGCTCAGCGGCCACCGCCCGCTGGCGCGCCCGGTCGAGGCGGAACGCCGATAGCGTGGCCACCAGGGCGACGGTTAGCAGCAACAGCACCACGACCCCGATGAGGCTGGCGACCGCGCGGTTCCGTCGACACCAGCGCGCAAACCGCTCCGCGCGCGTGGCCGGCCGGGCAAAGATCGTCTGGCCGCTCTGCCAACGTCCAAGGTCCTCGGCCAGGGCCTGGGCCGAAGGATAGCGCCGGTTAGGGTCCTTCTCCAGGCACTTCAGGCAGATGGTGGAAAGGTCATGGTCCGCTGCCGGGTTGACTCGGTCGGGCGGCACGGGATCGGACTCCACGACCAACCGTAGGGTCTCGAGGGGAGTGGGTGCCTGGAAAGGTGGCTTGCCGGCCAGCAGGTGGTAAAGGACCGCCCCCAGGCTGTAAACGTCACCCGCCGTGGTAAACCGATCGGACTCCCCGGCGGCCTGTTCGGGAGCCATATAGGCGGGGGTGCCCAGCACCGCGCCGCTGTGCGTCAGATAACTTTCCTGCTCCAGGAGCTTAGCCAGACCAAAGTCGGCCACGTGGGGTTGGCCGTCCCGATCGATGAGGATATTCGCGGGTTTGAGATCCCGGTGGAGAATCCCTCTCTGGTGGGCGTGGTGGATGGCCCGGGCTACCGTGGCCATGAGCGCGGCCAAGTCGTGATGCCGCTGTTGCCTCTGCCTCCGGATCCCAACGCCGCCGGCCGAGGGATAGGCCTCCTCTCGGGGCGGCAGGGCGAAATCCCCCAGACGCTCGCCCAGGTTGCCACCTTCGATCAGCTCCATGCTCAGGAAATGGCGTCCTCGGTACTCGCCCACTTCGTGAATGGGCACGATGTTGGGATGGTGCAGCGTCGCAGCCGCGTGCGCCTCAACCCGAAATCGCTCCCTGAGGGTGGAGTTGGCCAACGACCCTTCCAGGCTAATTTTCAAGGCCACCGGCCGGCTCAAGCTAAGTTGGCGTGCGCGGTAGACGACCCCCATGGCACCACGGGCGATCTCCTCAATCACCTCGTAATCGCCGAAGTACCGTGAGTCAAAGCCTGCCGGCAGCGCGCGCTCATCCCCACCAGCGGATTCACCTCGACCCGCGTCTCCCCTCTCGCCCATCGCCAGGCTCATCAGGCAGACGGCACAATGGCCCTCCGGGCCGTCTACGGCCATCGGCGTCCCGCACCGCACACACTTCACATCGGACCTCATGCCATCGGCTTCTTACCTGGTTCTTGAAAAAAGGGACAGCGCATCGCGGACGGTATGGCTTCAGGAACTAACGACCTTGAGGAGATAGCGAAGTTCGCTGTCGACCTCGGCCGGCTCGACGACGGTCTGGGCGATCTCCTGGCGGAGCGTTTCCCCATAGCGCTTGCGCAGACGCTGGACTGCCTTCTTGACCGCTTCCTCGGTCAACCCCAACCGGGCGCCCGCCTGGGCATAGGTCTGGCCCATTCGTTCCCCGCTGAGGAAGGGGCTCAACACCTCGAACCATTCCGCCTTGGAGTCCGCGGCGAACTCCTGGCGCAGCCGTTGCAGGCTCTGCTCCAACAAAGTCAATGCCCAGCGCCGCTCATAGAGTCGCTCCGCGTTGAGTGTGTCCAGTGGCTCGATCTTGTAACGCCCTTCAGCGTCCGCCTCGTCGAGCGAGAGCAGCGGTTGGCCCCCGCCTCGCTTGAGCCGCCGTGAGTCGCGCCATTCCTTGGCCAGGAAATGTTCCATCGCGGCGAGCAGAAAGGAGCGGAACTTGCCGCGGTGCGGGTCGACCGAGCGCAAGTAGTTCTTCGCCAGGAGCTGCGCGAAGAATTCCTGGGTCAGGTCCTTAGCCTCTTCCGCGTGGTAACCCTGGCGGCGGACGTAGGCATACAGCGGGTACCAATACCCGCTGCAGAGCCTGGCCATCGCCTGGTCCGCGGCCGGAGAGTCCGTCTGCCCCGCGTTGAGCACGACGCTCCAGTGGGTCGTGGCGAAGCCCGCGCCCCATCGCATGGTTGCGTCCCATCCGCTCTCGTTGTTCATTTGCCAGGATGCTTGCGTCCGAAGGATAGCCCGGAACCGGGCAAAAGTCCCGCGCAACCTCAACCGAGAATCGCCAACCTGGCACTGGCGTTGGGAGGGCCTTGGAGGTGCCCTCCCGGTCCCAGGCGGGACCACCTTTTACCGGCTCGCTCTTGAGTTCACCAGGCCACCGCGTCCAGGCAAACCCGCTCCGCCCCGGGGGCTCGAATTACGGGCTGGACAGCGAGGCGATTCTGGTCGAGGAATGGACCCTATGAACGTGATCATTGATTTGTGCGTCATTCCGATTGGGGTGGGCGTATCCGTGTCCCCCTACGTGGTCGCCTGTGAGCGGGTTTTGCAGGAAGCGGGGCTGAAGACAGCACTGCACGCCTACGGAACCAACATCGAGGGGGAATGGGATCAGGTATTCGCCGCGGTCAAACGTTGTCACGAGGTAGTCCACGAAATGGGGGCTCCGCGAGTCTCCACCGTCATCAAACTGGGCACAAGAACCGACCGAGCTCAGACCATGGAGGACAAGGTCAGGAGCGTGGAGGCCAAACTCGCCGAAAGCCAAGGACGCAGATGAGTCTCTTTACGATTCAGTTGGTTGAATAGTTGGTCCGCCTGGCCTGCACCTTTGGTTCCTGAGCGATAATTCCAGGAAGGTCACGATCGAGCGAGGGATCCGGATCGATGGATCCCATTCGACGAGATGGCCAGGACAGTGGCGATGAATTCAGGGGCAGTTCGGCCTGGAAATAGCGGCCGCCCGCCTCGTTTTCGACCTGACGCATTACCAACCGCAGCCATCGCCGACAGGCCCCCAGGATTCGGATGCCGGCCGTGGTTCTGACAGGATGTCTTTGTTTCATGCCAGGATGTTCGCAGGAGGGGTGGGACAAATGCGGGGTAAGGGCGAAAACAAAGCGGTACCCGAACAACCTGGACCAACCGGGTCAGCGAATCGTCAACCCGGGCCCCATCACTGCGTGATCACCCGGTAATAGGAACTCGTCAGGTTACCGGAGTTTTGGACTTGGAGGGAAAACTGACCACTGCCAACCGGCCACTCGAAGGCCGCCCCAAGCGTTTGCCAATCCACCAGGTTGGTCGAGGATTGAGTGACGTAGGTTCTGAAGTCGTCCGCCGAAAACTCGACGGTCGCCCACCCGCCCGCGCAGGTGACCGACAGGTCAGCCACTGGCACGGCTGGATGGGCGTAGAGATCGGGGATGCGATGGCACCGATAGACGCTGCAATCTCGGGCGATCGCGCCGGGGACCTCGAACATTGAGATGGCAAGGTCGAAGACGATTTGAGGCACCGGTTCATGGGTGACTTCCGTCAGCCTAACCATCGAGGCGCTTGACCCATACGGGCTCGGCGGCACTCCATTGTCATACTCGACGTTGGCGAAGTTAATCAGAACATTCCCCGTGATCGGCTCCGGTTCCGCATAGCCTTCGTGGTCGGTGAAGAGGCGTTCGGCCACATTGGTCCTTCCGTAATCCCAAACCTGCGAGACCTCCATGGTTTGATCGTTGATGCTGTATTCCACGGCGCGGCTGTAATTCGTCGAGTTCGGCACGGACGGAGCGAAGGGACTCGCCCGATAATTGCCATTATCGTAGAGCATCAAGGTGCCCTGCGGCGTGATGATCGGGGCATGCTGCGCCCACTGCCAGATGAAGGGCGTGCCCACGGGTTTGAGCAGGTAAGGCTGCCAGGCTGGGCCCCAGTTGTCCGGTGGACCCAGAATCCACACCAACTGCCCCGTCGCGCGGGAGAACTTCACCAACGCGTTTTGGTGGCGGATCGAGACGATGATCGAGTTATCCCGGGGGTCCTCGATGATCGCGTTCGAGTGCTGCGCGTCCCAGCCGCCGGGGAGTCCGACCATCATGTAGCTGATACGCCGGGGGTCCAGCAAGTTGATGGGCGACCAGGTGTTGAGCAGCGCCGCGTTCGTCGCCGAGATCTCCACCACCTTTTGATACACGATGATCGCATTCTCCAACGGTGCGTTCGAAACCGTCATGCTGGTGGGATAATTGGTGACCATCTCGGTCGCATCGCTGAAGTAGAGAATGCTCCCATGCGGGGTGGGCAGGCCCTCGTGTTGGTTGACCGGGAGGTTCGCGGGGACGTTCCAGGTCCTAACGGTATCCCCCAGCAGGTTGACTTCATTAAAGTTCGTGGTCCAAGGCATGAACAGATCGCCGTTGGCCAGCCGTCGGAGATCGAAGGTCGACGGCACCACACTATACCAGACGACCTCGCCGGAGTGGTCGACAATGACGCCCCACCAAAGAACTCCGCTATGCACCTGGACCAGGAATAACGTGTAGCCGGGCTCCATCAGACTGGGACGGCTTTGCAGGAGGGTTAGGTTGGGGAAGTTCGTCGGCATCAGACCAGTCACGAAGGTCAACGGCAGCGCGGCGGTGGCTTGGTTGCGTCGCTGGTCGTGAACCGTTACGGTGATGTGGTTAGTCCGAGCCGCTTTGAACCCGAACAAGGGCTCGGAGTGGCTGGTGGCATAGTCATAAAAGTCGCGGGCCCAAACATTGGTTCCGTCGTTGACCAATACGCTGATCCTCGACGGTGTGTCCGTCGTCAACTGCAGGACGCCGGCGAGCGGGGCGTTGGTCGCTGGGGTAAAGGAAGGCCCGGATAAGATCGTCACTGCCGGGGAACCGATCGGGCCCGCCAACACCACCACGGCTACGGCGAGCCCCATTGGCCTCCTGAGGAACCAATTCTTAAACGACGCTTCAGCAGCGCCGCGCCTCCCCTTCCCGTCCGTTAACGCGACGTTGATGACGCGCATTTGGAGTTCGTGCCCTTTTGGTGGTTTCATGGTTTGATATACCCTCACTCACGCAAAGGCCTGGCGCAACCCTCAATCGCACGGGGTAAAGCATCACGCGGTCATTTGGTTGTCGACGAGCAGCACCGCAGCCCCCACCGTCCCGGCCACGGCACGAAACTGTACAGGCTCCGAAAACTACCCCTGGACGCGCCAAGTCCCTCTTTGGTAGGATCGCGCCATGCTCGGTGAGAGCCAAAAACCAATTCCCCCTCACGCGCGCAGCACCGAGTACGTGCCGCGCGCAAAAGCAAATTCCCGCAATTTGATTATGAAACGCAGATTTGCTCTGTGCGCCCTGGCTGGTATTTTTGTCTTTATCGCCGGCTGCGGCCAGCCTGCTTATGTCTGGCAACGCGTCTTCACCGGGGACCGGGAAGCTTCTGCAGAGTTTCCCTGCACGACGACTACCGAGACGGCCACCGACTCCTCAAACGGGATATCGATCCAGCGGACGACCGTCAAGTGCACCATTCCAAACCGGGACATCACTCTGCACCTGAGCTGCAACGAAATTCCAGCGGCGGGCCTGAGGTTGACCCTAGACCAGCGCATTGCCGGGATGCGGAGTTCCTTCGAGCAAAAGGGAGGCAAGATCATCTCCAGCAATCCAGAGGCGATTGGAAGCGTTCAGGGGTGCCGCATGGTGGTTGAACTGGAACATGGCAAGGCTCGCTGCACTATTCGAATGGCCGTAAAGTCGAAAATTACCTACCGCGCGATCGCCAGCTCAGCCTCCGCCTTGCACGACGACCCGGTGATCGCCCACTTTCTCGAGTCCTTCAGTATGCAATGATCGGTGAGCAAACCGATCAGAATGGCACCTTGTCCTTCACTGCCTTCGCCTTCGCGCTCCTGGCAGCTCGGGCTTTCGCCAGTGCCTTCAACAGGGCCTCACTCACCTTCTTCTTCGGCTTATCCTGGATCGGTTTCGCGGCGGTGGTCTTGGCTTTTGGCGCGACCTGCTTCGCCGCTCTGAACTTGGCCCATCTCGCCGCCCGGGCCTTCGCCAGTGCCTGTAGCTTCGCCTCGGTGGCCGGTTGCTTTCTGGGCTGGGCTGCTGGGGCCGGCTTGGCTTGTGCCTCGCTTGGCAAAGCAGCCTTCACACCCTTCCTCGCCGCCCACCTCGCCTGTTGAGCAGCGGCCATCTTGGCGCGGGTCTCGGCGCTGAACTTCTTCTTGCCCTTGGGCTTGAGAGCGGGTTCAGCAGTGGCTGGAACGGGATCCGGAGCAGGGACTTCGCCACCCAGCAGTTGGTTCAGTTGTTCTTGCAGCGCTTGGATCTGCTCCTGAAGGTCGGCTGCCTGACGTAATTGGCTTGGTGACAGATTGATAAGGTTCATGGGGAATCCAGAATCCGGTTACTTCTTCACGCCAAGGATTGCGTCCTTGGCGGCTTTGGCGATCCGGAACTTGACCACCTTCTTGGCAGCGATCTTGATAGTAGCTCCAGTTGCGGGATTACGCCCCATCCGGGCCTTCCGTTGGACCAGGACCAGTTTGCCGAGGCCGGGAATCGTGAAGGAGTTCTTGGCGTTCTTATACGCGAGAGCCACCAGAGCCTCCAGGGTTTCGACACCCTGCTTCTTGGTGAGTCCGACACATTCAGCCAGGGAGGCTACGATTTGTGATTTGGTTAATGCTTTTGCCATATATGAGTTGTGGTATACACAAAAAGACTACTGTTGACAAGCAAATAAGACTGTTTGGATGATGTCGTTAGTCTTCAGGGACAGCGCGCAGGTGACGCCCCAGTCGAGCACGAAGCCCACCAGAGTTCAGCGCCAGCCAGTTTCACCGCACTTTCCCAGGTCCGAAAGGCCTCGTCGCGCTTTCCCATTTTGTCCAGCGTCAGTGCCAGGTGGTGGTAAGCGTCTAGGTGCTCGGGGTATTCCTCGAGCAGCTCCCGGAAAATAGCTGCGGCGCGTCTGGGATGCGTGCCGATGCGGTCGATGCCCTCCTCCAAGCGTTCATGAACTTCCTCGCCGATCCGGGGCAGACAGAAACTCCACTCGTGTTTTGCCGTCTGGCGGAGGATAATAATTCCAGTTGGCTTTTCTGGCCTTCGCGGGTTTCGCATAGCGTTCAAATACCTTGTGACCTGAGGCTGTGTCAATCTCAAGGGTGCAAAGACGGCTGGGTATTGTGGAGGCCAGGGCAGCAAGCAAGAACTAACCTAACATAGCCACCAATTCCGTCGGCAGCCGCTTCGGCTTTCCTTCCAGGGACGTGCAGGCGTGCAGCGTTTCGCCCTCGACTAAACACCTGGACCAATGGTCAAGGATGCGATGGTGGAAACCCAGTCGCACCCCCTTTGCGGCCAATACCTTCACTTCGATCGTCAGCAGATCGTCGTAGCGTGCGGGGGCGTGATCTTGAGATGACACTCCAGCACGGGAAAGGCGATGCCCTCCTGTTGCAGAATCGCCAGGGGCTTGCCGACGTGGCGGAAGAACTCGCCTCGAGCCCGCTCCAGCAAATCAAGATAGCGGGAATGATAAACGTGGTTTCCCACCGTGCAATCGGCGTAGCTCACCCGGTAATCCCAACGAAAGACGTTCTCAGGCATGCGCACTACTTTAGCAGAGAAACATAAACCAGCGACCCAAAACGGTCCGACCGCATTGCGTGACTGCGGACCGAAATCGAAACTTCCTGGCTGGGGTAGGTTTGTCCGGTGTCTGGCGATAGCGATCTGGCTGACGTTGGTGGTGAGGGGGGGACTGCCGGATGCTCGTGATGAAGGTTCCGACCGTCGGCTAAAGCCGTTTTTCCTAGGAATCGCCGGCCGTTTGTCGTCTATTGGGCTCCTATGAAGACCCGTTTTTCGATTGGGGCCGTGCTGTTGGCGGCGATCACTCTCCTGGCGCAGGACAACCCGGACTTCAAACGCACCGAAGACGTGGTCTATGGCCGCAAATTCGGAACCGCTCTGACCCTCGACGTTTTTCAGCCCGCCAAGCCGAACGGGATCGGGATCGTCTGGATGGTGAGCGGTGGGTGGTTTTCGAGCCACGAAGCGGTTAATCCCGGCTCCTACAAACCGCTGCTGGCGCGCGGCTACACCGTGTTCGCCGTCGTCCACGGCTCGCAGCCCAAATTCACGATCTCCGAGATCGAGCCAGACATTCATCGCGCGGTGCGTTTTATCCGGCATAACGCCGCGAAGTACGGCGTTGACCCGGCCCGACTCGGCATCACTGGCGGGAGCGCCGGCGGCCATCTTTCGTTGACCATGGGCACTCAGGGGGCCAAGGGCAACCCCAGGCCAAAGACCCGGTGGACCGTGAGAGCAGCGAAATCCAATGCGTCGCCTGCTTTTTCCCGCCCACCGATTTCCTGAATTACGGCCACGAGGGCGAGGACGCCGTGGGGGTGGGGGTGCTGAAGGACTTCAAACCCGCCTTTGGCCCGCGGGTGGATAACACGGAAGAACGCCAGAAGCTGGGCCGCGAGATTTCCCCCATTTATTTCGTCCATTCAAACATGCCGCCCATGCTGATCCTGCATGGCGATGCGGACAAGTTGGTGCCCATCTTCCAGGCGCAACGGTTCGTCCAGCGTTGCGAGGACGTCCACTCGATCGCGAAACTGATCGTGCGCGAGGGCAAAGTCCACGGCTGGCCGGGGATGGAAAAGGACTTGGAGATCTTCGGCGATTGGTTCGACGAACACCTGCGGGGCCTCGGCGCGAGGCCCGCTGCGGGCAAGTGAGGAGGAAACCGGGCCCAACATGGATGACGGCGCCAAACGAAGTCTTGATCCGCATCGAAAACAAACGGAATTTCTTCGACGTGAGCGTTGATATTTTGGAAATGAACTCCAGACAGCTCGTCACCGCCGCACTGAGCGGGCTTGCCACCCCGCGCATCCCCACGGGCCCCCTCGCCGTCCATTATTGCGCGGGCCTCGCGGGTTACACCCTTCGCCAGTACACAACCGACGCTAAAATGTTGGCGGAATCGGTAATCCGCTATTACGAGAAGTTCAAACCGGACGCCGTCTGGCTCTCGGCCGATACCTGGATCAGCGCGGAGGCTATGGGCGCCAAAGTCGGGGCGACCGCGGATAACCAGCCCTTTGGTGGGATGGACGAACCGCTGGTTCAATCCGCGGCCGACATTGATCGCATTCCCGCACCGGACACCGCGTCGCAGGGCCGCTACCCGGTCATGTTGGAGGCCCTTGCACAGGTGGTGGACGCCCTCGGACAGAGCGTGTTTGTCGTCGCGTGCTTTGACCAGTATCCGTTCTCGCTTGCCGCCGCGCTGATGGGCATCAACGAAATCATGCTCAGAGTGGGCGACGACCCGCCCTTCGTGGAGGCGTTAATGGCCCGCTGCTCCGATTACGCCCTGGCTTACGGTTCGGCCCTGAGCCGTGCTGGGGCCGATATGCTCAGTGGCGGCGATTCCCCGGCGGGATTGCTGGGGCCGGACCTTTACCAGGAAGTCGCCCTGCCCGCGGAACGGCAACTCATCACGCGAATGCAGGCGGCCACGGGCAAAAGGGTGTCCCTGCATATCTGCGGCAAGGCCACGCGGATGCTGCCCTTCATGAAAACCTCCGGCGCCAACGTGCTCGAACTCGACCATGCCGTATCCATGTCGGAAGCGTGTCAGGTGGTCGGCCCGGACATCGCGCTGTGGGGTAACCTCGATCCGGTTTCGGTGCTGGCCCAGGGAACACCCGAGCGCGTGCGAACCGAGTCGTTGGAGATCATCGCGGCGGCCAGGCAAGCGGGCCATCAACGCCTGGTCCTGAGTTCCGGCTGCACTCTCGCGGTGGAAACGCCCGCTGCCAATCTCCATGCCTTGATGGCGGCCGCACAGCAAGGGCGAGACTTTCATTCCACCACCACATCGCACCGGTCGCTGCCAGAACCTGCGGCCGCTGGTCAATGCTGAAATGAAACTCAATCCCACCGCCTTCCAACTGACCATCCTCTGTCTTGCGCACGCTGCTGGCGCATCCACGGAACCGGCGGTTGCCCCGCGGCCCCAGTTCGTTCCTCAGCCCGTGCAGGTCCCAAAGTTACTTCATCCGGCGCATCGAGAAACACCTCCACGCCAAAGGCCGGCGCCTGATCGGCTGGAGCGAAATTCTCCAGGGCGGCCTCGCGCCGAATGCCGCCGTCATGGATTGGATTGGCGGGGCTCGCGAGGCCACCCAGTCCGGCCATGACGCCGTCATGTCGCCTACCAGCCACTGCTATTTCGACTACTCCTACGACGCCATCAGCGTGGAAGGGGCCTACTCCTTCAACCACGTGAACGCGCTTTCGGTAGAGCGGGTGCTCAGGCCCGATTTCCCGAGACGGCAGTGTTTGCACTTCCGCCAAGGGCTCAGGCAATCACCTCGACGGCTGGCCGGATCTTGATGGCGATGGCTTTTCCCCAGTGGCCGTCCAGGTCTTCTGGCACGGTCAACTCGCCGCCTCCTCGTTGCACATCGGGTGCCAGAGTTCTATCAGGTCGTGCTCCTCAGAGCAGCGCGCCCCCTGACCAGTGGTCGAGAGATGAACATGAATATGGGTCGCACCCTTGGCGATGGCGTCCGCCACGCTAACGTGGCCCTCGAGTCGCTGTTTCAGAGCCCGGGTCTGGGCGATGTAGATCGGCACCCAGGTTCCGTCCTCGGATTGCCCGGCATAAATATAGTTGGCCGGCACCGCCGGGAATGTAGCGTCGAAGGGGTGGATCTCGTAGGGGTATTGGGTGCCTGATTGCCCGGGCCAGTTAATCAGAAGTGAGGACGCGTCGTCAGCTTGATGGTGGCGGTGAAACAAGTGGTTTAGAATGCTCATAAGCGGCTGCTTTCGGTTCGTTGCGAAGACAACTCGCCAGGCGCGGCGAGGCAGGGGCCGAGGACATCGACCGCGAACCAGGTTCCAGCCGCCCGGGCTAGAAATGATTTTCCGCTCGGCTGGGTATCTTGTCACCATACTATCTCAGACAGTTGCCGCTTTGTCAATCTCGACATCTCGACTCTGCCCACGGCCGTCGCCGCAGCCCCATACGGATTCCAGTCGTCACTGTCGCTGTTGTGGTTACTGACCACGGTAAAGCCCCATCCATCTCGATAAAGCGTGAAGACGGCCCGGGATGGAGGGCAGGTCGGCAGTTTCTTGGGGTCAATTTACCGCACTTTCACTGCACTCCTTCGTAAGTCTTTATTTATCAATGGTAGCGGGTACGGGAATCGAA
>TBL_comb47_HYPODRAFT_10002417_pt1 | contig 23080 bp, 19 predicted proteins | sample TroBogypolimnion_40_FD_10682 | JGI IMG/M metagenome (IMG submission 10682)
AAAGCATTAGATATACTTTCTTTTGAGAATATATCTTATTACTGTTTATATGATATTAGAAAAGATAGACAGAACTATTTTCAAAAACTTTATTCATTAAGTTGACGCATATGGGTGCACCGTGGCGGGCTAAAAAAATTTGGCTTATCTACTGCACTGAGTATGAGTACAGAAATTGCTACCCGAACAATTGAACAAAACACTTTGTAAGGTGAATGATGAAAGATAACATTAGTCCTATAATTGACTTCCTGGAAAGTATAGGTATTAATCCATTTATTTTAGGCGCATCTATGTTGGGGTTATTGATGTATATATTTTTTAGAAAAGATCTGAAAAATTGGAAAAATATTACATTTTATAAAAAATCTAATATTATATTATTATTTTATTGCATTTTTTTATGCATAATATGTTATATAATATTTAAAATAAAAGGAGGTTATTAAGATTTATAATAAATTTATTTTAGCTCGGCATGGTCGCACCATGCCGAAAGCAATGAAGAGCAGCTCGGTTTAACCCCCGGTAAGTGGGACACGCGTGCCGGGCATGGAAAATAATGCATGACTTCATTTGAAGGAATCAAGGTAAAATGAAAAAATACGATGTCAATTCACTTATTATGAAAAATGAGTTTCAAAAAGCAAAGAAGCTAATTCTATCAGAACTTAAGACTGATTCTAAAAATCATTGGTTAATTACACAACTTTCAAATATATTTTATGAAGAAAGAAATTATAAAGAAGCATTAAAAATAATTAAAATAGCAATTAAGATTAAACCAAATTGTCCTCTAACTAAATGGCATTATGCTGGAACATTAGATATGCTCAGGAAATATAGTGACGCGATTAAGATATATAAAGAATTGATAAATAGCGATATAAACGATGTAGCATATGGAAAATGTGGGGAAGGATTACCTTTGGCGCGTACAATAATTAACGATAGCCGATATCGTATTGGTAGAATATATTATAAAATTAATAAAAAATACTTAGCGATTAGATATATAAGAATGTATCTGGCAAATAGAAATAATAACTGCAAAAGTATTTACAATAAAAATACGGTCAAAAAAGAATTAAAAATAATTTTAACAAAATAACTGAGCGCAAAAATTAATATATGTTTTTCAGTTTACATTATCACCATGCCAAAAGCAAAGAAGAGCGGCACGGTAACAAGACCGGGATAAAAATTTAGCGATAACATTTTTGGTATAGTTAATATGATGCATGGTGAAACATCATAGCAATATTATCCAAGGTTACAAGGTTGGTATGATCGCAAATATACTCACGAATTAAAGGATGAGTTAATGAGAAATAATAAAAACAGTATCGTAATTATTATAATATTCACAGTAATTACAATAATATTAATATTATATATTTGTTTTAATGTGTTTTTTGAAAAAATGACAAATTCAAATTATTATACTATTAGTTTTCCTGATATGAACAAAAATATTTATGTTGAGGCTGCAACATGGGGCTTAAACGGAGATGATAAAGTAATAATATTTTCCTCAGAACCTCTGTCAAAGAATATATCAAACTATTACAATAAAAGTTTAGGGTTTGAATTCCATACTGATATTTTATACTTTAAAAAAGTATCAATTGATTCCTTATATATTTATGTCTGGAATCACGAATGTTATGATGATTCACTTTATCAAAAAAAGCTTCCTATTGAAGTAAAATTAGTCAAATGGAAAAGTATAAAGGAATATGACACTACAACAAAAAATTATAAAGCGTTGGGACTTTCAGAAATAACTAGTAAGAATAAAAATTAGGTCAATATCTATCTTATTTTTTTCGCGGCAGTAGTTAAACGAAGTGGTGCTTGGCGGATCAAAAACACACCTCGCCTTTTTCGGCTCGCCACGGTGCAGCATGGCGGAATTGAAATTTTGTTTTGCCGGTATGTTTCGACAGGCTCAACAACCGGCAACCAAAGAATATTATATAATCAAGCTCAACAACCGGCAACCAAAGAATATTATATAATCAAGCTCAACAACCGGCAACCAGAGAATATTACATAATCAAGCTCAACAACTGGCGACCTGTGAATATTTCAAAAACAGGCTCAACAACCGGCAACCGGTGAATATTTCAAAAACAAGCTCAACAACCGGCAACCTATGAATATTACATAATCAAGCTCAACAACCGGCGACCAGTGAATATTTCAAAAACAAGATCAACAATCGGCGATCGGGAAATATAATAAAAGCGGGTTCAACAACCGGCAATACGGAAACCCGCTACGACCGGAAATGAAAATTACTCCAACTCAATTACCTGGTGTTCAAATTTGCTTACGCTGATTTCATCAAATAAATTCTTTAAGAAATCAAATCCGTATTTGTTAATAAAATAGAGGAAGTTAATTTCTCTTTCCTGTAAATTCTGATTCGGATATAAAATATTAGAAACTTTGGAAATCTGCCTTAATACCGTTTCATGTTTTTTCTTTTCTGCGTCAAGAGCCCTGTTTTTTAACTGGTCAATAATCTGTGAAACTTTCTCTTTGGATTTAGCTGCTGTATCCAGCAAGGTCTTATCAACTGTAAACAATCCGGCTTTTATATTATCAAAAATCAATTCCATGTCCTTATTGGCATCAATGAATATATCGTCAATTTTTATATCGGAAATAGAAGAAATAATTTTTGTAAGCACGGCATTTTCTTCATAGAGAAAATCGGTAAAGGAGAGATTGAATTTCTCAAGTATGTTCTTTACCCCTTTCTCAATTATAGTAACAGAAGACCTTGGATAAATTACCGGAGCCTGAATATCGAAAAGATCATACAGAGGCATCAATTGTGCAAAGTAGCTAATCTCGCTCGGCCCGGCGACATAAAATGCAGTAGGTAGTAGGAAATCCTGACAGATTGGCCTAAGCAATACATTCGGGGAAAACTTTTCCGGTTTCTCTTCCACCAGTGCCATCATTTCTTCGGCAGTGAATTTTTTCCTTTTACCTTTCAGCTTAAATTCATTTTCAGAAGGTTCGATAAGCAGGCGCTCATTATCTTCAATGAGAAACAGGTTTATCGGTTTTACTTTTACCTGCGCATGGAAAATATCGTCTAACTCAGCGCTTCTTGCTACAAGAATATCTGTATGTTCCCTGAAATTAAGAAGTTCATTCCTGAAAATTGGTCGAAGCAGTTTTTTAATCCCTTCATCGGAAGGGTCAAGGATAACGAGGCCGTAATCGTCAAAAATATTAAACATTAACTCACGGAATGAATCAAGGAAGGTTCTTTCCTTTTTATATATTTTTTCTATGAAATCCAGAACAGGTTTTTTGAAGTCGGTATCCCTTAAATTCTCCTTAAGCTGAGCAAGCATCATTTCAATATTTTCGTTGAATACATTTTTGCTAACAGGGCCGCGGTTAACTTCTTCTTCTTTTCCATCGGTATATTGCAGGTCAACGAGCTGATTTTCTTTCCCGAGAATTGTAACGGCGCTAACTTCATCAAAATCGTGATCTTCACTTTCAAGCCAGAATACAGGTACGAAGTTGTAATTCTCATATTTTTCTTTTAACTGGCCGCATAGTTTAATCGCAGTTATTGTTTTATAGAGGGTATAAAGAGGCCCGCCGAAAATGCCAAGCTGCTGCCCGGTAACTACTGCAAAGGTTTTCTCTGACCGGAGCAGTTCGATATTATGCAGGGTCTTTTTGGAGGGATTTTGTAAAGAATACTGGGTTAATAATATATCGGCTAATTTTTTACTGTTAATCCGGTCTTTTTTGTGTAAAGCTTCAAAAAGCTCACTAAAACCCGTTTTTGAGTGAATATTCCATTTATAATACTTTTTGATATTCTCAAATTCATTGATATAATCAAGAAAAAGGTTAGGAAAACCGGGCATATCGTTATATTGAATGTACATCTATATTCCTTTCAAATTGCCATTTTAAAAATACAAATAATTTTGCAATATTAATTTGAATAATATTTAGACAAAAAAGGTTCAATTTGTTATTTTAGGTTTGTAAATATTGGAGAAAAGATGGCTTCTACTTTTATAATTTCAGTTGACTTAGGCGGCACGAAAATATTATCCGCATTAATTGATTCAAAACATCAGATTGTTGAAAGAGTTAAACTGCCCACTGAAGTTGAAAAGGGTAAAAGCTATGTAATTAAAAATATTGTTGAAACGATAGAGCAGTTAAAAATTTCTCATGGTTTAACTGACAAAGATATTAAAGCCGTATGCTTAGGTGTACCGGGAATTGTTGATCCGCATACAGGCATGATTGAATTGGCTCCTAATCTCGGCTTTAAAAAAGTTAATATTAAAAATGAACTGGAAAAATATATTGATATACCTGTACTTATAGAAAACGATGTTAATCTCGGCGGGCTCGGAATTAAGAAGTACGAGTTCAAGGACAAGGTTAATAATATGTTTGTAGTTTTCGTCGGTACCGGTATTGGCGGCGCATTATTTTTTGAAGGGAAAATATACCGCGGTTCAACTTATTATGCCGGTGAAATTGGGCATATTAAAGTAGGAGGCAAGGGACAGTTTGAATCATCCGGCGGTACATTAACATTTGAACAGACTGCAAGCAGAACAGCTATAGTAAGCGCTATTAAAGCAGATGTTAAAAAGAAGAAAAAAGGGATATTAAAAAATTACGCTTCTAATAAAAAAATGATAAAGAGTAAATTGCTGCAATCGGCATTGAAGAACGAAGATCCCATTGTAATTAAACATGTAACGGCGGCAAGCAAAGCAATTGGAACTGTGTTAGGAAGTGTTACCACATTACTTAACATTGATACCATAGTTCTCGGCGGGGGCGTGATTGAAGCAATGTCATCATTTATGCTGCCGATTATAAAAGAAAGTTTCGGAAATGCTGTACTTAAAGGCATGGATAAAAATGTTAAAATTGTAGCGACAAAACTTGAAGATGATGCAGCTTTATACGGCGGTATTGCTCTGGTTGAAGAATTTCTACCCGGAAAATGATTTTTCTATTTCTTCAAGTTTGTGGTTTAACGAAGCCCATTTAGTGTAGGACTTATCCAGTTTATTTTTTACATCGTCATATTCACTATTTTTCGATTTTGCAATTTCGGGGCTGCTGTAAACCTCTTCTTTTGTCAAATCAAATTCAAGTTCTACTTTTAGTTTCTCATCCTTTTCAATTTCATGTTCCAATAATTCAATTTCTTTTTTTATATCCTTGGTAAGCATGTATTTCTTTTGCCTTGTTTCGGCTTCAAGCCTTTTCTGATCCTTCTTGGTAGCCTTATCGTCGGCATCTGCCGCATCTTTCATAAAAGATTCTTCTTCTTTCCGTTTGGATAAGAAATAATCTATGCCGCCATAAAATGTCAGGACTTTGCCATCTCTAAAATAAAGTGTTTTATTAACTATGGGACGCAAAAAATCAATATCATGCGATACTATAACCAATGTACCGGGAAAATTTATTAATGCTCTTTGCAGTATTGCTTTAGAAGAAAAATCAAGGTGGTTGGTTGGTTCATCGAGGACAATTAAATTCGCTTTAGTAAGAAGAATCTTGGCAAGAGCAACACGGCTTTTTTCACCGCCGGATAACACCCTTATTTTCTTGAATACATCATCATCGCTGAAAAGGAATGAACCGAGTATGGTTCTTAAACGGGGTACAGTGAATTCATTATTCGCACTTGCAACTTCATCAAGAATATCATTTTCAAGGTCAAGTTCAGCGGTTACTTCCTGAGCATAGTAAGATATTGATGTATTATAACCGTAAGTAATCTCGCCGCCTGAAATTTCAAGTTTGCCTGCAAGTATTTTTGAAAAAGTGGTTTTCCCAGATCCATTCGGGCCGAGAAGGGCAATTTTCTCACCGCGTTCGATTTGAAAATTCAGATTTTTTAAAACCTGCAAATCGCCATAAGATTTTGAAAGGTTTATAAGTTCAACCGGAACAGCACCGCTTCTTTCAGGCTCGGGGAATTTTAAATCTATAGTTTTTTCTTCCTCCATAAGCTGAACTTCATCTATCTTTTCAAGCTGCTTAATTCTGCTTTGCACCTGCCTTGCTTTGGTAGCTTTATATCTGAATCTTTCAATAAATTTCATTGTATCGGCAATCTTTTTCTGCTGTGACCTGTAAATAGCTTTAAGCTGCAAATCCCTTTCATCTTTAAATATTAAATAGGCATCATAATTACCATTATAGAAATTCAGTTTATTGTTAAAAACTTCAAGGGTTTTATTTGTAATGTTATTTACGAAATATCTATCATGCGAAACAACAATTATAGCGCCTTTAAAATCCTTAAGAAAATTAACAACCCAATCAAGAGAATCAATATCAAGATGGTTGGTAGGTTCATCGAGCAGGATAAGATCATTAGAGGCGAGAAGGATTTTAGCAAGTTCAATGCGCATCTGCCAGCCGCCCGAAAATTCCTCTGTTTTCCTGAACAGATCCCTTTCTTTAAAACCGAGTCCTACCAAAACTTTTTCAATTCTGGAATCAATTTCGTAGAAACCTGTTTCTTCTTTTCTGTGGGTAAGGTCGCCTAATTCATGCAGGAGGATTTCTTTCTTATCGTCAGGTAATTCAGCGTTTTCAAGTTGTGCAGTAATTCTCTCTTCACGTGCTATAATCTCTTCAATTTCAGTGAGTGATGATTTTACTTCATGGAATACGGTCTTACCGCTGAATGCAATAAATTCCTGCGGCAGATAACCGATTTTAATTCCTCTCTGTTTCTGAATTTCTCCTGATTCTGACTGCTCCATTCCATACAATAGTTTTAGGAATGTAGATTTTCCTGTTCCATTAGAGCCGACTAAAGCAATTTTATCCGATTTTGCTATACGCAGGTTTACTTCTTCAAATAAGTACCTGCCGCCGAACTGTACCGATAAATTAGTTATATCAATCATTTAACTATATTTGGCATGTCTTTGCGTTCAACACAGGGACTTTGCCTTAAATTCCTTTAAGTAATTAAAAAAATCACGAGGGTAAAGATAAAGTTATTTTTTACTTTTTAATAATAGCTGCTTTACCTTTTACAACGCTATTGCCTTCCTGATCGTAAGCAACAACGAAATAAATACCGCTTGCTACGAAATTTCCGTTAAAATCCCTGCCATCCCAATAACCTATTTTACCTCCGGAATTCTGGAATTGATAAATTAATGATCCGGTTAAAGAAAGTATTCTTACATAACAGTTCTTTAACAGGCCGTCAATTCTTAATACGGTATTTTTGCCGTCATTAATAATAAATGGGCTTGGATAAAGAGTAAGTTTATCAAAACTGTCATTCGGCTGAATATAAATAGTTTTTAATACGGTCAGCCCGTTATCAGTTCCTATATAAATAATCCCTTTCTTTTTATCAATAGTAAGAGATTTTACGTCGTTTACCTGCAAAGGGGAGTTGGAAACATCATAATGGCTTATTTGCTGAGTGCAGTCTTCCGAAAGGCAATATAAGCCGCTTGTAGTGCCAATCCATTTCTGGTTAAGAGCATCAACTGCCATGCAATAAACATACTGATTCTTTAATCCGGTATTAATCGGGGTGTAAATTTTAGGAGAAGATGTATCAGGAATATAATTGACTCCAAGGCTTGTTCCAATCCACAAATATCCTTTAGTGTCCAATACAATAGAATTTACAGCATCAGAATTCAAACCGTTGTATGATGAATAATAATTTAAAATAGAAGAGGATTCGTTATATTCAAAAATTCCGGTATTGCCGCCCTGTGTATCGGCTGAAATAGAAATCCATTTGGTCCCGTAACTGTCAATTATCAATCTGTAAAAAACTTGTCCTGCTGTAATTGAAGAAAATGTATAATAGTACCAGGAGCCGTCGGAAGTTTGTTTCCAGAGTACATTTTTATCGCCGGGCCAAAAATTCAAAAACCAGGGTACTCCTTTTGAATCTGATTTAATATCGGCAACAACAAGGAATTTTTGATCGGCAGGAATACCAATAAGAGGTGTATTGTTAACTGAAAAAACTGATATAGTATTATTCTTATAGGTAGCATAACCATTGCCCCAGCTCATCCAGTAAACTGTTTTATCTTTTGCTACATAGACATTATGATAATCATTAGTAGGAAGTATTGGGTAGTTAGCCATGTTAAAATTCGTCCATGTAGAGCCGTCAAAAAACAAAACACCTTGGCCTACATTATTTTTACCCGTTCCGGCCCAGAGATTGCCTGTACTGTCAACGTCCAAGTTCATAAATAAGTTAGTACATGGGGCATTTGCTTTAAGGGCTGTAGTACCTGATGATGAAATATTTATAATGCCTCTATTGGAGGATATATAAATATTATCGGAAAGCATTGCAAATCCGGTTAGTGTATGAGTTGTATCGTCATGAGCATAAACCTGCTGGAGCGAAGAAGAATATTTGTATAGCCTAGTATTAGTAAGGGCATATAGATAATTGTCTTTTACACCAAGATCGATAATGTTAAGAGATGGAAGGGCGAAGAAGTTGAATGAACCATTACTGAATTTGTATATTCCTCCATCGGTAGCAATGTAAATTTCATTATTAAAAACAACTGCTTTATTCAAAGATGCTCCTGTAAAGGAATATGAATTCCAGTCATCGGGAGAATAAATATCAGTTATTCCCGTTTTATGAATTGCTAATCCGCCATAGAGGCAAACATACATTTGTGAAGATGGAGTAACAGATTCAACAGCCGTTTCAGTGGAAAGAGAACCGAACTTTATAACATTATCCATGAAACTGAGTGTAGCAGTATTAATTAATGATAATCCGAAGCCATGAGATACAAAAAGAGTATCGCCGGAAACCGTAAGATTGTTAATCCCTTTCTGAGCTTTGGAAGAATTATATATATCATATATTTTACTTATTGAACCGCTAGAAGGGAAAAGAACATTTATAAACCCTTCGGAAGAACCGACCCAGATATTACCATAACCGTCAATTGCCAGAGCAGTCAAATCCTGGCTTGAAAGGCCGTCGGCCTTAGTATAAATTGTATAGGTTTTAGAGATAAGATCATATTTGAATAATCCGCCCCCTGTAACTCCCCAGATAGCATTAGAAGTAACAGCTACTTTTTTTACATTATTTATATTTGTATAATTTTTCCAGGTTTCATATTGAGCTGAAATAGTAGCGCTTAAAAGAAAAAGCAAAATGATTACTTTTAAAGCTTTCATAAAATATCCTTGTAAATTTTAATTAGAGCAATAACAACAGAATTTATAAAGACAAATTTAATATTTTTATAGATAGTAAAAAGAGTAAAAATAAAGCGCAGAAGAGGGTTAATCTTTCTTTTTTAGTAGTTTTTTTATAGCTTCAAAAGCAGGTTGAGCAACAGTATATTTGCCCAGATTGCCGTCATCTTTTTTTACACCCCCGTGATAATCGGAACCCCCCGATTCAAGCAGGCAGTACTGATTTACTATACCCCGGTAAAATCTTATCTGCCCCGGATTATGCTGGGGATGAGTGACTTCAATGCCGTCAATTCCGTTTTTAATAAAATTCATAATAATTGATTCATGAGTAAAGCCGGGATGAGCAATAAATGATAAACCGCCCGCCTCATTGATGAGCTTCAATGCACTATGAGGTGAAACGTGAATTTTTTTCTCATAACATGGGGCTCCATCACCGAGGTAACGGTCAAATGCCTCATTGAAATTCTTTACTAGTCCAAGAGCAGTCATTGTATGAGCAATATGGGGCCTGCCTATAGTGCAATTCTTAGATCTGTCTAATACATCGTCAAGGGAAATCTGCATACCCAATTTTTTCAACTTGTTAATGATCCTTCTTGCACGGTGCAGCCGTTCCTCTCTAAAGAAAGAGAGGTATTTTATCATTTCTTCATTTTCATTATCGGGAAAATAACCGAGCAGGTGGATTTCCTTATCATCAAGGTCAGTGCTAATTTCAACACCGGGAATTAATTCAACACCCGAATCTTTGGCATATTCGTAAGCCTCAGGAAAAGCATTCATGTTGTCATGGTCTGTAATGCTGATAACAGTAAGCCCTGCTTCTTTAACTTTATCAATTAATTGGCAGGGAGAGAGAACGCCGTCGGAAAAACTCGAATGCAGGTGCAGGTCAATATTATTTGGCATTAAATGTAAGTCTCTTTAAATTTTTCATAGTTAAGGATGCGGAGTTTGTTTCCGTCTAATTCAATAAGCCCTTTTTTGGCGAACGTATGGAGTGTTCTTGAAATAGTTTCGCGTGATGTACCTGCCATATTGGCTAAATCCTGCTGCAAGGGGAGTCTATCCAATTCAACTATACCTTGCCTGATCCTTCCATTATCATCTGCAAGCTGAAGGATAACAGTTGCAACCTTGCCTTCTGCATCTTTGAGAGAAAGGGATTTAATTTTCATATCGGCCCCGCGGAGACGTTTTGTAAGTTCCTGCATCAGAGCCATACATATTTCGAAATGGTCTTTCAGTAAAGTCAAAAAATCGTTTCTTTGGATAATGAATAATTCAGTATCTTCAATTGCAATAACATTGGCAGAGCGGTTTTGACCGTCAATTAGTGCCATTTCACCAAAAAAATCAGATTCTGAAAGAATAGATAAAATGACTTCTTTCTCATCTGTTCCGGCACGGGATACTTTTACTTTTCCCGATATTATTACAAAAAAGGCAGAGCCGGCATCTTCTTCCATAAGAATAACACTTTCTTTCATGAAAGTTTTCTTTGCGCCTATAGATAAAATTTTGGATAATGTCGGTTCATCCAATTCAGAAAAGACCGGTACATATTGTAAAAAATTAACAGGCTCCATTAATTCCTCTTAATTTAGAAAAACACTAATTTGAATTTATCATTTTTTTTTGAAAATAACAGCCTCTTTATGCATTAGAAAATTGAAAAAACTTAATCGTTTAACTATATTTAATGTTTGAAATCATTAATATTTAAACCATTGGAGGAAAGATGGCTATAAAAATTGGAATTAACGGTTATGGTAGAATTGGACGCCAGATAATCAGTGTTTTGGCTGAAAGGAACCTTATCGGTAAAGATGTAGAAATTGCTGCTGTCGTTGATGTAAGCACCGATGCAAAATATTTCGCATATCAACTTAAATATGATTCAGTTCATGGTAAATTCAAAGGAACTCTTGCAACTGATAAATCTGACCCTACTTTTGAAACTGATGATATTCTTATTGTTAACGGAAATAGGATTAAATGTATTTTAGCTCAGAAAGATCCTTCACAGCTCCCATGGAAACAATTTGGAGTTGATGTTGTTATTGAAGCTACCGGTTTGTTTACAGACTCTGAAAAAGCAAAAGGACATTTGGCAGCAGGCGCCAGGAAAGTTTTAATCAGCGCTCCCGGTAAAGGAGATGTTAAAACTATCGTTATGGGTGTTAATGACAATGAATATGATCCTTTATTACATAATATTGTTTCCAATGCTTCTTGTACGACTAATTGTCTGGCTCCGGTAGTACATGTTTTGTTGAAAGAAGGGATTGGTATTGAAACAGGTTTAATGACTACAATTCATTCTTATACCGCAACTCAGAAAACAGTCGACGGGCCTTCAAAGAAAGATTGGAGAGGCGGACGTGCTGCAGCAATTAACATTATTCCTTCTACTACAGGTGCAGCAAAAGCTGTCGGTGAAGTATTGCCGAAAACAAAAGGTAAATTGACCGGTATGTCATTCCGTGTTCCTACTGCAGACGTTTCTGTTGTTGATCTTACATTCAGAAGTGAAAAAGATACTTCAATTGAAGAGATCGTTGCATTAATGAAGAAAGCCTCCGAAACATATTTAAAGGGCATCCTTGGATTTGCTAACGAAGAAGTTGTTTCTTCAGATTTTATTCATGACGAACGTTCTTCTATCTTTGATTCTCTTGCTACCTTACAAAATAACCTGAAAGGGGAAAAGAGATTCTTTAAAGTTGTTTCCTGGTACGATAATGAATGGGGATACTCAAACAGAGTCGTTGATTTGCTTTTAAAATTAGGCAAATAATAAATTACAAGATTAAAACGGGACGCATACGTTTCGTATGCGTCTTTTTTATAAATGTTTTGGAGTCGATATGAAAAAAATGTCAGTTGCTGATGTTTCATTTAAAGGGAAAAGGACTTTAGTCCGTGTCGATTATAATGTTCCTCTGGATGAAAACTTAAAAATAACAGACGATATGAGAATAACTGCTTCACTTCCTACTATTAAAAAAATAATTAATGATGGTGGAAAAGTAATTCTCATGAGCCATCTCGGCAGGCCTAAAGGGGGCCCAAATCCTAAATACAGCCTTAAACCGGTTGCACTAAGGTTAACTGAATTATTAGATACTGAAGTAAAATTTGCACCGGATTGTATCGGCGATCAGGTTGTTGCTATTGTTAATTCTATGAAAGAAAAGGATGTTTTACTACTTGAAAATCTTCGCTTCCATCCTGAAGAAGAAAAGAATGATCCTGAATTTGCAAAACAGCTTGCTCAATTAGGCGATATTTATGTTAATGATGCATTTGGAACTGCTCATAGAGCCCATGCTTCAACTGAAGGCGTAACCAAATATATTAAGATCTGCGTTTCCGGCTATCTGATGGAAAAAGAACTTGACTATTTAGGCAGAGCAATTTCCGATCCTGTACGCCCTTACACTGCAATTTTAGGCGGAGCAAAAATATCGGGCAAAATAGATGTAATTCAGAATCTTCTTCCAAAGGTAGATAATCTTATCATCGGCGGCGGTATGGTTTTTACATTCTTCAAGGCTATGGGCTATGAAATAGGAACATCGCTGCTTGAAGAAGAAAAAGTTGATTTGGCAAAACAGACTTTGGAAGCTGCCAAAGCTCAGAATAAAAAATTGTATCTTCCTGTTGATATTGTTGCAGCTGCAGAATTTAAAAATGAATCCCCTGCATCAGTTTATAAAGCTGACCAGATGCCTAAGGATAAAATGGGGCTTGATATTGGCCCTGATACAATTAAGATTTTCAAGGAAGTAATACTTAACAGCAAGACTGTTGTATGGAACGGGCCGATGGGCGTATTTGAATTTGATAACTTTGCAAAAGGTACTGATGAAATTGCAGGCGCTTTAGCAGAGGCAACGGCAAAGGGTGCAATTACAGTGGTAGGCGGCGGAGATTCTGCTGCTGCTATTAAAAAAGCGGGCCTTGATGATAAAGTATCGCACGTATCTACCGGCGGCGGAGCTTCATTGGAATTTCTTGAAGGCAAAATTCTGCCGGGTGTAGTTGCTTTAACAGATGCAAAATAATTTTGTAGAAACTTTTTGGCGGGGGAGCAGTCTAAATGGTTAGATTGCTTCTTCGTTTTAAATAAATTAGGTTTGTTTTAGAAGTTAGAATTAAAGGTTAAATTAAATGGGTATAGATTCAAGAGATTATTACCGTCCCTCCGGAGGATTTTCATTTTTCCCGCCTGTTCTTAAAAAGATAATTATCTTAAATGTTATTGTTTTCTTTATACAGATATTAAGCCAGCAGGTTATTATAGGCTACAATGGAATGCAGGTTACACTCGGTTTCATGCTTGAAAAATATTTTGCTTTGAATCCTTTAGGTGGAATTGGAAAAGGGGGAATAAGTATAGTTTTTTATCCCTGGCAATTGATAACATATCAATTTATGCATGACCCGAACAATATAATGCACATCATATTAAATATGTTTATACTCTGGATGTTTGGTGTTGAAATTGAACATATGATGGGTTCCAGGAGATTTCTGATATTCTACCTTTTATGCGGTATTGGAGCCGGATTAGCCCAAATATTTTTAAGTGCACCTGACGCACCTACTATCGGTGCATCAGGCGCTGTTTATGGAGTTATGGTAGCTTTTGCAATGTTTTTTCCAAACCGTTATATCTTTATCAGTTTCTTATTGCCGGTAAAAGCAAAATATGCAATTGTGTTTTTAATATTACTCGAATTTTTCTCAAGAGGAGATCTTTCCGTTGTAGCACATTTGGCACATATCGGCGGTGCATTAACAGGTTTTATTTTAGTGTTAATTAACCCTAAAATGCATTTCCACTTCAGTAATACGAGTTCCAAAAAGAAAATGGATCTGAATTTAGGAAATTATTCTTTCCGTAAAGCGTCAAAATCATCTAATCCTGGTGAAGTGGAAGATGCTGAGTTTTATGACATAAATGAAAAAAAGAATGAAGAATTAACTGTTACACAGGAAGAGATAGACAGGATTCTTGATAAAATTAGCCAAAGCGGTTACCAAAACCTGACTGACAGGGAAAAGAAAATACTTTTTGAAGCAAGCCGGAAAAAATGAAAAAGGGTATAATTCTATTTTTTATAATTGTAATGGCTGCATGTAAATCAGATAAGGAAATTAAAATTTCTACTGCAGCCAGAGTCTATGTGGATCAGGTTATTGTAGATGAAAAATTCAGTGCCTATCCCGACTCCATTCCAATTCTTAGAGATAAAGTATTAGTTAAATACAAAATGTCTAAAGAAGACTATAGAAAAATTTATGACGTTATAGCTGCCGATTCTGGGAAATGGAATAAATTTTTTAAGATTGCATCAGGCTATCTTGATTCCCTGAAAAAAGCCGGCGTCCTGGATTAAACATAATCACTTAAATTCTATTTCATAGATTTATATTTTGCGAGAGCTATTCTAATTTTACCATAATTAATTGAACCGGGTAAATTTTCCTTTAATTCTTTCAATGTTAAAAATCCTTCAGAAATTTTGTGAAATATCGTTTCCAGCTCACCTCTGCTGTATAGATTTTCAATTTGTGTTTCCGGATCCATCTCAATAAGAGATTCAATTTGTATTGATACAATTGCTTCGGATGATTTTATGAGCGAAGCAATATCTTCAAGCTTGTATTTTTTCTTTATCAGAGTAGTAATATCAATCCTTGAATCAGGATGGTCGGTAATTGCCAAATTTTTTCTGAATTTATTCTCTTTGATTATTTTGAGGAATGCCTCTCCGACTTTATTAAACATTCTCTGATTAAAGCCTTCGATGGACATAAGTTCGGATGCTGTGGATGGCGCAGTCTCTGATATTTTTCTTAAAATCTCGTCACTGCAGATTAGAGTAACAGGCTGAGAAAATTTGAATGCAGCTTCTTTTCTTGTATTTCGCAGACTGTTAAATAATGCAAGCTTTTCTTCATAATCTGCATTAGGGGAGGTGTTTATATCTGATACGGAAGCAAAGTGGTTTTTCCCTTTTTCAGAAAGGCTAAGCATGCCGTTAATGTTTATTATAGCTCCTTTCGATTCCAGCATATTAATTGCATTTTCAATTTCGTCGGCAGAAAAATGTTTTGCTGATCCGTAATTTGAGTAATATGTATAATCCCTGTTGCTGCTTTTACCGCGTAGAATATCTACGAGTAATTTTTGCCTTACATTCCCGTCAGATTCATGAATAGTCTCAAGCACCTTTTCCTGAAAAAATTCAAGTGCAATTCTGTCCGAAGCATCGGGTGAAGAACAAATATCACATTTACCGCATTTGTATGTACCGGTATCTTCGCCGAAATAATTTAATATAACCTTGAATCTGCATACTTCACTATTAACGTAGTCTATAATAGATTCCAGTTTATTATTCAGATTTCGGCTAAGTTCATCAAATCTGTTTTTATCTATTTTAAGTTCTTCAATTTTTACTCTTTCACCCTGAATCTTAATAGATGGGAATAGAGATGGTTTTTCATATATGATTATTCCAAGATTAGCCAATTCTTCAAGCAGCTCATTCACAGCCTTTTTATCCATTGAAAGGTCGTCGCTGATTTTGAGAATGTTTATTTTAGTTTTCTTTTCAAGGATATGGGATCCATGCTGCCTAAGCAGGATATAAAGCATATCGCGCAGCTGGTCTGCAGCAAATGTTTTAAGGTATGATTCAAGCTTTTGTTTCGGCAGAATGATCTGGACGAAATGCCCTTTTTCATAATCGGGATTTTTTTTCAAATATCCTGACGTTTCAAGTATGGAAATTGAATTATCGAGCTGGGTTTTATTAATCCCTTTCTGTGAAAGCATAGCTAAAAAACCCTGGTCAATTGGAATAAAATGATCATAGCCGTTTCCAACTGCAACACGGGCATAATCGCAGATTGTGGTATATACTCCATATATTGCATCTGTTGAAGGAAAGGAGTTTTCAATAAAATACCTTTGAATTGATTCATCTTTCTTATCATATAAAAGATATGCTTTGGATTCCTGCCCATCTCTGCCGGCTCGCCCGAATTCCTGATAATAATTTTCAATAGAGCCTGTCATATTATAATGAATAACAAGCCTGATATCCTTTTTATCTATCCCCATACCGAACGCATTAGTAGCAGAAATAATATCTATCCTTCCTTCAAGAAAATCGTCCTGAATTAATTTTCTAAGCTCGGAAGTAAGTCCGGCATGGTAATATGAAGCTTTGATACCGCAATTGTTAAGATAAAAAGCAATTTCTTCACAGCTTTCCCGAGTAGATGTATAGATTATAGCAGGAGTTTTATAATTGAGAATAAGTTCCTGAACTTTCTCTTTCTTTTTAGTAGTTCTGATTACATTAAGCGAAATATTAGGCCTGTCAAAACCTTTAACAAAGACTTCAACATTCTCCAGATCTAATTGCTTAATGATATCTTTTCGTACTTCTTCGGTTGCGGTAGCGGTAAAAGCGGAAACTTTCTTTATTCCCGTCGTTTTTATAAAATTGTTTATTCTTCTGTAGCTTGGCCTGAAATTATGTCCCCATTCACTAATGCAGTGGGCTTCATCAATAAAAAGGTAATCGGGAGGGTAGTTTTTTATCCTTTCCGTAAAGAAGGTATTTTCAAGTTTTTCGGGGGATACGTATAACAGTTTTATTTTGTTATTGTTAACATCCTGTAGAACTTTTTCAGTAGCATAATAGTCTAAAGTACTGTTAATGAATGAAGACAATTGCAAGGTGCGGTTGAGAGAATCTACCTGATCTTTCATTAAGGCAATTAAGGGAGAAATAACGATTGAGTATTTTTCTGCAATAAGGGCGGGAATTTGGTAGCAAATTGATTTTCCTCCGCCTGTAGGCAGAATAGCCACAACATTTTTCCCGTCAATAATAGATTTTATTATTTCTTCCTGACCGGGCCTGAATTCTTCATAACCAAAGTATTTCTTTAGTGTATTTTTAATATTCATTTAATTTTAAAAGTTTGAAAGAAACAATTATCTTAAAGGTCAAAAATATAAATAGTTAGGCTAATATGCTTGTAATAAAAAACATAACGAAATCTTTTAATACCCTGAAAGCCCTGGACGGTATAAATTTAGAAATTTCTAAAGGGGAATTTTTCGGTTTATTAGGCCCGAACGGAGCCGGTAAGTCTACCTTAATGAATATAATCATAGGTTATCTGCAATCGGATGAAGGGGAAATTAACTTTAATAATCAAAAAGTAGCATATGAAGACCTGGGAGTAAGGAAATACATAGGATATGTACCACAGGAAATCTCCCTTTATCTTGAATTATCAGCTATGCAGAATTTGAAAATATTCGGCATGCTCTATAAACTTGGCAAAAAGGAATTGGATGAAAGAATTAAATCCGTTCTTGATTTAGTGCAGCTTGGAGATAGAAGTGAGGAACTGGTTAAAAATTTCTCGGGCGGTATGAAAAGAAGGCTGAATCTTGCAGTTAGTTTGCTGCACGACCCTGAGCTTCTGCTTTGCGACGAGCCGACTGTAGGAGTTGATCCGCAATCGCGCAATGCAATCTTCGAAATGCTTCAAAAACTAAGTGCTGAAGGGAAAACAATTATTTATACGACCCATTACATGGAAGAAGCAGAAAGATTATGTTCAAAACTTGCAATTATAGATCATGGTAAGATTATTGCTCTCGGCAAACTTAATGAACTTATTAACCTTTTAAATAAAAAGACTTCTTTCAGAATAGAGAAAAATCCCGATACGGTAAAAAACCTTAAATTTCTGAAAGAATTAGGCACGTTAATAGAAAATGATTTTTATTATGAGCTTACACCGTCGGAACAATACAAATCAAACTCAGTTATATATTCAAAGCTGGAAGACATGGGAATAAATGATGATTATATTGAAGTTTCCCGCGCTTCATTGGAAGATGTATTTCTAAATTTGACCGGAAGGAGTATAAGAGATTGAATACTATAATTAAATTGGTATATAAAGACTTTATTAGGTTTACTAAAGACAGGCCGGCATTCCTTCTTACTTTTGTTGTCCCTGTAGTTTTAATAATTATTTTTGCAAATATATTCGGTGATGGAAAGCCCGCAGGAAAAGTGCCTGTAATTCTGGTTAATGAAAGTAAATCTATAGTAGCAAAATATTTGGAAAGCAAAATCGATTCCTCCAAATCATTAAGGCCTGTTAAAGAATGGAAGGATAACAGTACAGGAACTGTTAAAAAAATTGATGAAGAGAAAGCAAAAGAATTAGTAAAAGAGGGAAACTATTCAGCAGCCATTGTAATGCCTAATGATTTTTTCACGGACACATCTTCTTCATTAAAATTTAAGTATTACTATGATCCTAAAAGTGATGTTGAAACTGCTATTATACAGGGGGAATTTCAGAAAACTATAATGACTCAAATGCCCCGCCTTATGCCTCTCCTTTTTCAAAAACAGATAGAATCTTCAATGGGAAATTTGAAAGCTTCCGGATTCAAGAAAGATATCAGCCGCACTATTGGCAGCTATTTTAATGTATCGATTGATTCGGTAATGGATCGTTTTACAAAAGTTGATAGTGCTTCATTATTTAAGCAGTCTAAAGATACTTCAAAGTCAGAGAACTTTATGGGTAAGGTTATAAAGTTCGAAAATAAACAGCTTGTAGGTGCGGAAGTAACCAATCCCGGTTTAACGCGCACAGTAGGGGGCTGGGCAATAATGTTTCTCCTTTTTTCAATAACAGGTGCAGCATCAAGCTTATTCGAAGAAAAAAGTGAAGGTTCTTTAAAAAGGATTTTATGCATGCCCGTAAATAGAAGTCAGATTCTATGGAGCAAATATATTTATTCTCTTTTACTTGGGGTAATTCAGCTTTCAGTACTTTTCTTTATTTCATGGGCTATTTATAAGGTGGATATTTTCTCCAATTTTTTTAATCTCGTTATTATGATTGTTTGTTCATCCGCGGCTGCAGTTGCATTTGGTATGTTTATAACAAGCATAGCAACTACAAATGCACAGGCAAGCGGTTATTCAACATTGCTTATTCTGGTAATGTCTGCTCTGGGTGGTTCATGGTTCCCTATTACATTATTCCCTGAGTGGATGCAGCATATATCAAAATTTACATTAACTTATTGGTCTGTTGAAGGATTTGTGCAGGTATTATGGCGACAGGCTCCCTTCTCCGGGATAATCCCCGAAGTAGCTGTACTTGTATGTATTGCAATTTTAGTAAATCTATATTCATTAAAACGTTTTAAACAAGGTAAGGTATTTAAATAATGGAACCAATTGTTGTTACAAATCTGACAAAGGTGTACAAATCTGCATTCGGCAAAAGGAATGTAACCGCATTGCAGAATTTCAGCCTTGAAGTACCGCAGGGTACTATCTTCGGGCTGCTTGGTCCGAACGGAGCAGGTAAAACTACTCTCGTAAAAGTGCTATTAAGCATTGTGTATCCAACAGCAGGGGATGCTAAACTATTCGGGCAGAGTATTTCCAATAGTGCAGTAAGGAAGAGGACAGGTTATCTTCCCGAAAACCATAAATTCCCTCAATATTTAAGCGCCGAGGGATTGCTGAAATTTGTTGCTCAAATTAATGATTATCATGATAAAAACCTGAATTATAAGATTGATGAACTGCTATCACTTGTAAATATGACTAAATGGAAGAGAACCAAAATTAAAAAATATTCAAAAGGAATGATGCAGAGATTAGGGCTTGCACAGGCATTGATAAATAATCCCGATCTCATTTTTCTTGATGAACCAACCGACGGTATTGACCCGATTGGAAGGAAAGAAATAAGAGATATTCTTAAAAATTTGAAAGATTCAGGAAAAACAATTTTCCTTAACAGCCACCTTCTTTCGGAAGTTGAAATGATTTCGGATAAAGTTGCCATTCTGAATAAAGGGCAATTAATTACACAGGGAACTGTAGATGACCTTACTTCTACAAAGGAGGTATATGAAATTATACTCGAATCCCTTTTAGAAAATTCTTTACTTCAAAGAGAGTTTTCTAATCTGCAAATTGAAAATCAGGAGAAACATATTTATTCCGCAAGAATGGAAGACCTGCCATCACTTAACGCGATGATAGATAAATTGCGGAATAACCGAATTAATATTGTCTCAATAATACCTAAGAAAGTATCTCTTGAAGATATGTTCATCTCACTTATTAACGAATCAGATAAGAAGAATTGATATGAAAAATATAATTATACTTACAAAACAGACAATGCAGGAAGCATTTGCAAGGAAAGTGTTCATTACCTTTTTCATTGTTTCTGCAGTTACATTAATCCTGGGTTCTTTATTATTTATGCTTACTCCTCTGGCCAATTTTACTACAGGCATGGAAGAATCCATGAAACATTCTAAGATCCCAATCACCATGGATCCTTTAATAATGGTTGTTCAGATATTAAAAAATTTAATAGTTTTTCCTCTTTATACTCTTGGCCTCTTTCTATCTATTTTTTCAGTTTCTTCATTTATTCCTAATTTACTTGAGAAAGGGCACATAGATATAATACTTTCAAAACCGGTAGCAAGGTCGCAGGTTCTTATTGGGAAGTATTTAGGCGGATTGATTGTTGTCCTCTTAAATGTAACCTTCCTTGTAGGAGGTATTTGGCTCCTTATAGGTTTGAAATTTTCAGTGTGGGATACTAATTTCTTATATATAATTCTGACAGTAACTTTTGCATTCGCAACACTATACTCGCTTATAATATTAATCGGAATATTATCGCAAAGCCATATTTTATCTATGATGTTGTGCTATATAATTTTTATTGCTTTTTCGCCGGTTATCTCTAAACTTCATTATGCCGAGTTCATAACCAATAAATTTTACAAAGCATTAGTGGATATCTTGTATTATATTCATCCTAAAACAGCCGATATCTGGGGTATGACAGAATCTATACTAAAGGGGGAGGCAATAGCATCATATCAGCCGATTTATACTTCCGCCGCATTTTTAGTTCTCATTTTCGGCCTAAGTATTTTCATTTTTAGCAAAAAAGACTACTAATATTTTTGATTTGCCGTTCAAAACAGATATTTTTGATGGTACAAAATTTGTTACATTTCGTATTTATATCATACTATTCGGCAAAGTAAAAAGAGGAATAAAATGGCTGATGAAAAACTAAAACTTGAAGACCTTCTTGATGGAGTTCAGCGTATCGATGAAGATGGCAGGATTGATACAGTTGCTATTATTGGTGCAGGTGTAATGGGACAGGGAATTGCCCAGACCATATCCGCGGCAGGCCTTGATGTTATCCTGGTTGAACAGGACCCGGAGCATCTTAAAATGGCTCAGGATTCACTTAAATGCTCTATGGATAGAGAAGTTGCCCGTTGGGCAATGACTTCCAGCGAAGTTAAATCTATCTTATCCAGAATTAAGTGGGCAACTGATTTTAAGGAAATTCCCAATTGTGATCTTATAATTGAAGCAGTTGATGAGAACTTTGATTTGAAAGTTAAAATATTCAAAGAATTGGATAAAATTGCTAAACAGGGTACTATTATTATTTCAAATACTTCTACTCTTAGCCTTACAAAAATATCCGGAACTTTATTAAGGAGCGATCATATTATAGGTATGCACTTCTTAAATCCGGTGCCTAAAGTTCCTTTAGTTGAATTGGTAAGAGGCCTTCATACCTCGGATAAGACTGTTGAAAAGATGAAAACATTTGCACAGAGAATTGGCAAGACAGCAGTAGAAGTTTACGAATATCCCGGATTTGTTACAACGCGCGCAATAGTTCCTTTATTAAACGAAGCTATGCATATTTTGCTTGAAGGTGTAGCCACTGCAAAAGATATTGATACAGCAATGAGACTGGGCTACAATTTTAATGTAGGGCCTCTTGAAATGGCAGATTCTATGGGTCTGGATGAAGTACTTGCTTGGATGGAAAGCCTCTGGGCTACATTAGGTGAACCAAGATACCGCCCTTGTCCTATATTAAGAAAACTCGTACGTGAAAGAAAACTCGGCAAAAAAACCGGTGAAGGTTTCTTTAAGTATGACACAAATGGCAAAATAATTTACTAGAGTTTGAAAAAGAGGAAATATGAAAATATTAGTACTTAATTGCGGAAGTTCTTCTATAAAATATCAGTTTGTAGAGACTAAAGACAGGTTTGTCCTTGCAAAAGGACAGGTTGAAAGAATAGGAATGAGCAGTGCAATTCTTACGCATCAGCCGCACGGTAAAGAAAAAATTAAAATAGTTGGTGAAATTTTAGATCATTCAATTGCAATTGAATATGTAATTGCAGTTTTATTAAGCCCTAATCATGGAGTAATTAAAGATAAGAAAGAAATTGAAGCCGTAGGGCACAGAGTAATTCATGGCGGTGAAACATTCTCCGGTTCAGTATTAATTACAGATGCTGTTATGGCAGCACTAAAAGAGAATATTGAATTGGCTCCTCTTCATAACCCGCCAAGTATTAAAGGTATTGAAGCAGCAAAGTCTAATCTTCCCTTTGCTCCTCAGTGCGGTGTATTCGATACATCGTTCCATGCCAAAATGCCTTCACGTGCTTATTTATATGGAATTCCATTGGAATTGTACAAACGCTACAAAATACGCCGTTATGGATTTCATGGAACATCACACAGGTATGTTTCTGAAAGAGCCGCAGCAATGCTAAACAAACCGATAGAAAAATTAAAAATTATTACATGTCACCTTGGCAACGGCAGCAGTATTGCAGCTGTTGACGGCGGCCGGTCGGTTGATACTTCTATGG
>TBL_comb47_HYPODRAFT_10002418_pt1 | contig 23078 bp, 20 predicted proteins | sample TroBogypolimnion_40_FD_10682 | JGI IMG/M metagenome (IMG submission 10682)
TTTGTTTGTTTTTGTTTGTTTTTGTTTGTTTTTGTTTGTTTTTGTTTGTTTTTGTTTTTGTTTGTTTTTGAGTGGGGGTTATATCGTGTTTGGAATCATCATCTCATCGATGGTCATCGCATAGTCAGCATTGTTCTCGATATCGTCGTCGTCGTTGGTCAAATCAATGAACACTGATTGATTTATATTTGACGCCGAAACGGATTGTATATGCGACTCATAGATCTCGCCTTCTTCTAGTTCCTCATCATAGGAATAATTCTGACAAAACCGGATATAAAACGATTCGCCCGCGTAGTCTCCCATCGGATACTGACACGTAGGGATTATGGGCGGGGCGAATTCGGATGCGTTGCGTCCTTCCCATTCGGATGGATTCTCGACGTAAATATGACCATTGTATGGTGCTGGTGTTTGCGCGACAGAAACGAGTTCGAAGCCGTTGCTGAATGAGGGACGATACGTATTAGCAAATATCTCATCGTCGCGTAGAATCTGGATCAGCAGTCGATGAAACTGCGCGATAGTGAGACTAGCCGGAACAACGAAATCGACAGTAGAATCGACACTCATGATGGGCTTGACCGATACCGTAACGGTTTCGCCGCGATGAATCGCGGGATTTAGCACCACGGTTGCGTTTTGTCGGGAATATTCGGTTTGGAAATCGAATGATTGTGTTGCGGACATATTGGACTGGAAATGGAACTGGAAATGGAACTGGAAATGGATTATATGATTAAGTACAAATATGAAATGCGTATTTGGTTGTATCTGTCGGTATTTGCGGAAAAAACGATTCAATTTTACAGAGCGTAAGGAAATCCATAGGATTTCCTGAATACCCCCACAAAAAAGTAGAATATACAATATAATATATAATATATACTATATACGCGCGATGCACGCCACCATCATTCTCCTCGTTCTAATCGCCACTATTCTCGTCGCACTCGACTACGCGTATATGACCATAAACAAGCAGATGTTCGTCGACCAAATCGTCCAGATCCAACGTACGGCCCTCGTAGGAAAGCCCGAAGGCTTCGTATTTTGTTACATCTTTATTGTCCTAGGCTTATATTATTTCATCATTCGCCCGCGTAAGTCTCCGTTCGAAGCGTTTTTACTCGGCCTATTCGTGTATGGTATATTTGAATTGACGAACTATTCCCTGTTCAAAAAATGGTCGATCAATATGGTTATTATGGACACATTATGGGGAGGCGTGTTGTTTTTTATTACGACGTTTTTGGTATACAAGGCAGAGAAATGGATCAAACTATAATACCATTGTCTACACAGCAAGTCCGAAATTAACCGCAAATGCGTTGGTCCTGAACCGAATCGTTTCCGCGTCGTGGTCTAATATCATCGTCGCGCTAAACAGATCGATGCGTTTGCGCCAAAGAGGCGTATAATATGCGTAATACACCCAGTTTTCCGCAGTCACCGTTTTGTTATATAACTGCTCGGGATTCGCAGCGATATTGTATTTGCGCGCGGTTCTCAAGAATATTGATTCGGTCAAATCGCGCAGGTTTTCACACGGTTTATCACACGGTTTATCGCTCGGTTTTTCGACCAATTTATTGCGAAATCTAGCAACGCCCGATTTCTGGCACGTCACCCAAACTATGGGCCCCCAATTCTTCGTTGGTTTCAACCATTGCCTCTTTCGGCGTATAAACAGATTATGCGTAATCGTCGCGATACACTCATATCGGTCTTCGTCTTCGATCAGATCAGCGATGACGCTGCGAAACTTTTCCGACGGTTTTTTGAAATACTGTGCGTATATAGAAGACAGGATCTCGATGACTTCAACGACGAATCCCGAGAAATACAATTCATATGTCCAAAACAGCACTTCATCGACGGTGCTGGAACCGGGATTTGCGAAACAGGTGCGCAGCGTGTGCTCGACATCAGTGTGAATATATAAATATCGCGTTAATGCCGGAATATTGTCAGACAAGTCATCATCAGTAGACGGTTCTTCGGTCGACAAGTCTTCGGTCGACAAGTCTTCGGTCGACAAGTCTTCGGTCGACAAGTCTTCTATAACGAATGTTATTGTTGGCGTTCTGATTGGAACTTGACCCGACTCTGACAGTTTCCGTATAATATTGAATTTGCGTTTTGGAGGCTGATCGACGTTCATATTAGGTATAGGTTAGTTGTATCTTTGTATAATATTAAAATAAATTCTTCAATTTTATATACACATAATACATAATACATAGGATGCCATATACAAAATCATCGAAATCGCGCAGCAATAAAACCCATAAGAAATCTTTGACAAAGCGCACGCTGCCTCTAAAAACCAAAATAGTAAAAACATTCATCGAAATGTTGAACCTAGTAAAACTCTATCATTGGAAGACCCATTCATACGCCGAACACAAAGCCACCGACGAACTATACGATCGTCTCAATACCAACATTGACCGATTTATCGAGGTCCTTTTAGGCAAAGATCAGTCGCGTATTAATCTCGTATCTTTGCGAATCGACCTAATAGAAACCAGTTCCACCAAAGACATCAAACATAAAATCCACGAATATCGCGACTTTTTGGTCGATTTGACGCGGCTATTTGACGCGCGAAAGGACAGTGATTTACTGAATATTCGCGATGAGATATTGGGAGACCTGAACCAATTCCTGTATCTGCTGAGTTTCAGTAAATAATTTGAGTAATAGATATAATTATTGATGGATATAAACAGTATTTTCGTAATATACTATTTATATAAATATAAATATAAATACAATGTCACAACCCGTAGACAAGTCCCACCCCGTAGACAAGTCCCACCCCGTAGACAAGTCCCACCCCGTCATCATCGCATTTTTGTCCAACAAATTGACACTCCGCGGAACCGAGGTCGCAATATATGATTACGCCGACTACAACGAGAAGATCCTAGGAAATAAAAGCATTATAATAACCCGGGATTTCGAGGTTGTTCGCGGCGAATACGACGTGGATGCGCAGGCATACCAGAAATTTCAGTCGCGCTTCCCCGTAAAATACTACGATCAAAGAAATCCCCAACAAAGTATCGATCAAATCGTGGTGGAAAACAAGATAACACATTTATTCGTAGAAAAATCGGGTTCCAACGGCGGGCTGCTATCGACGAAATGTAAAACGTTGATACATTGCGTATTCGTATCGACTGACCCACATGGAGATGTTTACACGGTGTTAGGACAAACCATCAATGATATATTCAACACTAATTTTCCCGTAATGCCATATATGGTCAAACTGCCCGATGTTTCCACGAACATTCGCGAAGAGCTGCGGATCCCCGCGGATGCTATAGTATTTGGGCGATATGGTGGTGTGGAAACATTCGATATAGGATTTGTCCACGATGCGATTCGACGCATATTGGAAACCCGATCGGACGTGTATTTTCTGTTTATGAATACGCACCGATTCCACGAACATCCCAATATTCGATATTTACCTGGCACTGCCGATATGAATTTCAAACGCGCGTTTATTAATACATGCGATGCCCTGATTCACGCGCGGTTTGGCGGGGAAACATTCGAACTGGCTTGTGGGGAATACGCCATATGCGAGAAACCGGTGATCACATTTGGCGGATCGAAAGAACGCGAGCATTTGATCATATTGAAAGAGAAGGCGGTGGTATATAATAACGAAAGCGAGGTTTACGATATTATGAACGGGTTCACTACGACCAAGTATGATATGAGCAATAATGGGTATATGTTTTATACACCGGAGAATGTTATGGGGATTTTCAAGAAACTGTTTATCGAGTAATCCCTGAATACTTTCGATTTCTGAGATCTACTTGATGTTGGACGCCACCAACCCCGCATTGCTCCCCTGTTTGAAAAACTCATCCACGCTCCAATAGAATTTGAAATTGTCCACGTTCCGTTCGCAAAAATTATGTATATAATAATCCAATGGCAGCCCGAAATTCGTTTCTCCGTGACGCATAAAATCCAGCAATTTCATCGCCCCCGCATATGTCCATATATACGAATCCGTGCATTTGGTGTAGAATTTGCGAATGAGTCGGAATGGACTGTTAATATTCGTAATATCTTCTATATATGTGCTATTATTAGCGTTACGTTCTCGCTTCACGTATTCCATCAACCCGGGATCATAATTGTTGTTAATTCTATAGCCAGTGATGCTGGTTATGACCGGCGTTTTAAATATACTAGGTTCATCTATTCCAATGTGTATCAGATCGAACTCCCCGCGTTTCGGATACACGAATTCAACGAATTCACCCAAACGGGCGATACTCTCCCCCTTGATTACGTCGCTTTCAAAGATGAAGAACAGCCCGTCAGTGTGATTGCGTTCGATGTCTTCTAAAACCGCCTTATAGTTCAAAATCAGCGACAGTTCGGCCATTCGCATAGGGAACATTCGCAGATACAGGACGAGATGGTCCCGGATATGTTTGTCGTGTTCAGCCTGCGAAATCGTGTGTTTATACGTCGGACTAATATATGATATTTTAGCGGGATCCGCGCCCAATTCTGCGAACAATTCCGCGACTGCTTTACATCGGTCCGGTTCGAATTCCGGATTGGCCACGCAATATGTGTGTGCGATTTTGTCCCACGCAGTCGTTAGATCCTCCATTTATAATTATATCGTCCATCCTATTTATATATTTTACGATAAACTATATAAACTATTAGGTATCATATACATATTAATTAATCGTATAATCGTATAATTATAATATGAACTACCTACCAACCGGATTCGAAGGCAAGCATTGGAATTTGGCGAACAATTGGTTCGGCACACTACCCGTCGCGGAATACAACAGCCGCCCGATCAAATATTTGGAAATCGGCACTCTTTACGGCGCGAATTTGCTGACCGTCAGCGAAACCTATGGGAAACACCCAGATAGTGTGTTGTATTGTATTGATCCGTGGTTGGACTACACCGACTACCCGGAATACAAGGGCGAACAGCCGGACATTTTCGCGACATTTAACCGCAATATCAGCCTTTCGAAGGCGAAATACAAGATCAAGGTGAACCGCGGATATTCGCACGTGGAACTCCAACAATTCCCGGACGAATTCTTCGATATGATATATATCGATGGAAATCATATGCCCGAATTCGTGCTAGAAGACGCCGTGGTCAGTTTCCGCAAATTGAAGACGGGCGGGCAGATGATTTTCGACGATTATTGCGGATTCAGTCCGGACCTGACGATGCGCGGTGTGAATGCGTTTTTAGCGGGATATCATAACAAAATCATTCAAAAGGGTGTGACCAACGTCCAACTATTCGTCGAAAAGAAATAAAAGGATCAGTCTATCGGTGTAATTTTTCGGCAATAAATATATCTTTGAATATACCGTTTTTTACACCGATTAACATTTAAAATGGGACAAACCGCCACAGGCGGTTTGCCTTTTAATTGATTTGTCGGTAACGTTGCCCTTAAATATCTAGCGAGACGCCCTTTGGGCGTCCCATTTTAAATCTTCAATGGTGTATATGAACATTACCATCACTCAGATCTTTTCTCAAAAATCCGTTTTCGTCGATATATTTATCATAAACATCAAAGAAAATAAATCCGTGGCGAATACATCGTTGTTTCAGGTTTTTGTTGAAATATAGAACGTATTTTCTTCGTTCTTCGTCACTTCCTAAATATGGATATTCGGGATTTTCCAAAGTATTCGCTCTCTGGACTGGAGGAACCACATTGAAAACGCAAACATTTTTAAGCCTTATACCAGAAGTCACAATATTCAGGACGATTGCGTCGAAATAATTGCTAACGATCGATTTTACACCATTGGGCAATTAAATCCGCACAAAGTGCGGATACAGTCCAATGGCAACGTTGCCGATAAATCAATTAGGGTTTCGCGTTGCGAAACCAAATGTCTATCGGTGTATAATATTTTCGTAGGAGATTGTATCGGTTATGTGTTTATGAATATGACATCTACCGTCAATTTCTCCAAAACAGAAAATAATAGTATCGCCGTCTTTGATATTACACCTTTTCACCTTTACTACGTAGTGAAACGCCGATTATATATGATAATTCTGCTGAAAGCAGAATTATTGATATATAAAGGTGGTTTATCGGTGAAAAGTAACAGTTGCCTAATAACATTCAAAGATGCCGACCTAAAAGGTCGGCATTTGAAATGTTAAAAGGTGTAAAATTGCGAATGTCACACCTGTCTAGTTTTTTTTTACCAAACGAATAACATAAACAAGGACCAATATGGTGTTTGACTACTCCATTCCAACCACCGTCCGAATGACTGTCGCCGATAGTGTGAATTGACATATACTGTATGTCATATAATATTACACCGTATTATTGACACCTGTTTAGTATAATATCTATAAACTTCAATGGGATTGTATTTTTTCAACGGTAGAAGTTTACAATTCAATGGGCGCATATCTCCATTTACTATATCGGTGTTGTCGAATGGTTGTTGACAACAGTTACATATTAAAATATACTTGAATTTTTTAGAACTAACAATATAGTCCAAAAACGTATAAATGCTGGTTAATTCCCAGTGTTGAACGACGTCTTTGATAATACATAAATCTGCGCTCATTATTTCCTCTTTTTTATTACAAAAATCTAAATGTGTGAAATTGTATTTTGGTTTGGGATTATTATTATTATTGTAAATAATAACATTTTTATATGTGTCATATCCATTATATTTTACATTTATGTCATTATAAATAAGTGGCCCACATCTAAAATCGCCACATCCTAAATCAACTACACTTGTAATATTGTTGTCGGTTATGAATTTTTTAACAAACGGAATATACGTATCTTTGTTATACATTATGTCACTACCTCCGCCGCTACTACCTTTATATTCGGTATTATTATTAGTCCCCCAATGACTGTTTTCATAGATGTATGTGAACGTACGTTCCATTGTATAATATACAGTATAATATACAACGTTTATATAGATTCAGCGAATCAAACATATAAACTCTGTGCCGTTGTGATATATTTCAATATCAGACCGTCAATTTGCGCCAATGAATGCTGGGTTTCGACATCTCCTGTGACCATCGACAATTCTTTGCTAATCGTCGCGATTTTCATCATCGCTTTGGTGAAATCCCCCGTCGAAATCCCGTCCGCATTTACGCGATCGCGGATGAATTCTTTGGCTTCTCCTTCGGTTGTGATATCGGTCCATTCCATCGCTAGATCGATCATGTCGTATTTGATCGCATCGCAATACCTGATACCAGTATGTATATCTCGACAAAGCTCCAGTGTGTCGTATTCGCGGTATTTTGCGGCGAATTCCAATATTGTCCTATTTAGTGTGGCGTCGTCTGACATTGGTGTAGCCCTCGATTGGTCATCTGCTACTTTTATATCGCAAAAAACGGACAAAAACCCCACCATACATCTAGCGGTGAAACCTCGCCATTTTCCGTATAATTCGGTGATGATGAGGGGATGGACCTCGGCAATGGATGCGGCCATTTCGCCTAAATGAGTCCACGTGAATCCGAATGGATTGTCGGATTTGTCGGATTCTTTGATGAACCCTTTTTCCAATAAAACGTCGAAAATCTTCGAAACTTGTGTTTCAATAAAACCGCCTAAATATTCCAGATGTTCGGTTTCCTGATCCAAATTCCGATTCAGTGTTTGCCATTCTTTGAACTGTTCTGTGTCTTCTTTGATGTAGCGATATGTATCAACCAAACTCGCTAGTTTGGTCGTTGCTTCCTTCTTTTTCTTGTTGACCATTGTATGGATCGTATCCATTATTCCTAAATATCCTTGGATGGATTCTTTAGGCGTTCTCAGAGTTTCGATGGACTTGGTTTTTCTTTCTAGTTTTTCGCGGATTTCGCGGATTATGGATTCTTGGGATCGAATTTGGATGTTCAATTCTTTGGTGATCATTGACTTTTTTATGAAATCGCAGACTTGGGATTTGTTGAAAGACGGATCTTTAGGAGAATCTTTGGTCGAAGGATCTTTGGTCGAAGGATCTTTGGAAGGATCTTTAGGAGAATCTTTGGAAGGATCTTTGGGTCCGACGGATTTAGCAATACTCAATATCAAAGAATACGATATCCGGAATTTCGATTTCAACACCTGTGGTGTTCCACATAATACACGTTTATAGTCCTCCATCGATGGAGGTGGAAATAAGTTATTACAATGAACCACGTGACCGACGGTATCGAGGCCACGACGCCCCGCACGCCCCGCCATCTGCGTATACTCGTGCGAATACAGTGTGCGCTCTTGTCGTCCGTCGAACTTCGTCAGGCTGGTGAATATCGCCGTTTTTATGGGGCAATCCAGGCCGATCGCGAACGACTCGGTGGCAAAGAGCAGTTTGATATATTTCTTCGAAATCATCAGCTCCACGATTTCACGCAGAATCGGAATCATCCCCGAATGGTGTATCGCGATCCCCTTCTCTAATAGGGCGACTAATTCGCAATATTCCGGCAAATCCATATATTCTTGGAAATTCGGCAGCCGGCGGACAATCTGATCGCATTCACGTTTGATTATATACGGCACTTTGCTGTCGTCTTCCAACAAGGGGATCTGGATTTCTTTGGCACACAATTCGACCTGTTTCCGGGAAAAAACAAAGGCAATCGCTGGCAACATTTCCTGGTCCCGTAGATGCCGGACCAGATTATTTAGGACAAGTTGGCGTTTATGATATAACTGTTTGGTCTTGAAAAACTGCGTGGTCTTTGCGATTGCGATCTGTCCGGCGTCGGCGAATTTCCCAGTGGCGGTCTGTAGCAATATCAATTTATTCGTCGCATCGCGCAACTCTTTAGCCAATGTTTTATCTTTGATCGCGGAAATATACGAATCATTCGTGGTCAGAAACCCATAATGGGTGAGGGGGACAATACGATGATCGGTGCTGGCTAATACGACGGACTTTTTCTTGATAGATCCGGTATTTGGATATCGCGATTCGCACCATTCCGCGAATTTGTGTGGCGAGTCGATCGTCGCAGAAAGCATCACCATCTGAATATGTTCCGGCAACATTAATATCGTCTTTTCCCATACTTGTCCGCGCTCTTCGTCGTTGATATAGTGGATTTCATCAAAGATTACGCACCCCAATTCAGTGCCTATATCGATCGTAAATGACCTCCCCGTGTTATTATTGTCTGACAGTCGTGTTTGATCGGTAAACAGGGCATTCATTAGTATCTCGGTCGTCATAATCAGCACTTGTGCCTCCGGATTGGTCTTGATATCACCCGTCATCAGACCGAATGTAATATCGGGATATTTCCGCGTGAATTCATAATATTTCTGATTCGACAGGGCTTTGATGGGACTCGTGTATATCACGCGCTTACCGAGACCGGTAAAATGCTGTATGGCGAACTCGGCCGGAAGGGTTTTGCCCGATCCCGTATGCGCCGTTATTAGCACGTGATTCCCATCCTGAATACCCCGGATGGCGTGCTTTTGGAAATCACTCAATTCGAACGGATATTCGGAGCAAATGACGTCCATGCTGTAATAAATACAATATATTTAATGTAACAGTGATATAACAATGATATAACAATGATATAACAATGATATAACAATGATATAACAATGATATAACAATGATATAACAATGATATAACAATGATATAACAATGATATAACAACAATATTATATGTTCGTATGTATAATATCGAGTGTAATTTTTATATTCTTTGAATAATCTATATCTATACTATAAAATGGACCCCAGCAGAATCGACCAAGCCAGCGGCATTACCGGAATCCCCGATGGCATTTCATACGGCCAAAATGAACGCGTCGACGAATTGAATTCGCGAATGTTCGACCGTTTTTACCCCGAACAGGGTCTGAAGCCCAACCTCGATTTCCGCCCCGTGCCGACGAAATACGCGCATTTTCCGGTGATCGATCGACGATCCAAAATGGACGTAAATACCAGCATCGCAAGTGTCCCCGATTTTACGACGAGTGGATTCTTCGTGCCAGCAATGGGTCGCAATGGTCCAGTGTCGGGATTCATAAATAACGTCAATACCGAATCCGAACTGAGAAACCAATACTTCGCACTACAGCACGGCGCAGATCAGGCGGTATACGTGCCGGCATCAACCAGCGATTTATATAAAATATCCGTGCCGACAGGATCGAATCAGATGCCGAATCCACACCAGGGTCTTTCGGTGCGACCGACATTTAGCAGTGCGCCGAATCCGAATGCGAATCAGAACATTGGCAAAGATATATTTATGAATAATACGCGCACACAATTGCGGAATTCGGTGGATATGAATAACTAATAAACAATATAATAAACAATATAATAAACAATATAATAAACAATATAATAAACAATATAATAAACAATATAATAAACAATATAATAAACAATATAATAAACAATATAATATTGTTAACATAACCATTATAAAATGAATCTTATTTATATGTGTGTTTTTCATCAAATGGGTTATATCAACTTACTGAAACTTCTTATTACGTCTATTTCGGAAAAAGCCAAGATAAACAATGAAACAACCGACATTCTTGTTATAACATCCCCATCATTTCAACCACTAATAGAAAAAGAGTTGGAGATGTTTGAATTGCCTTTAAAATATTATATATTGAATTTACAATCATTATTTGATTCTGGATGTGCTAGACTGAATATTTTCAAGTATGATAGTATAAATAAATACAATAAAATATTATACTTAGATACCGATACATTATTAAATTCAGATGTTAATGTGTTATTTAGTTTGAAAATGTCTTCAAATAAAATATATGCATTAAAAGAGGGAACTATAGGACACGAATATTGGGGGTCGCAATTCTTTGATTTTACAAAACATAAGAGAGATTTATCAGCATTCACGTCAGGAGTATTATTGTTCAGAAATAGCAATGGTATGAAATCACTGTTTAATACTATACAATCACATATAGTAGATTATATTCACATAAAACATAATAGTATTCCTGTATGTCTTGATCAACCGTTTATCGTATACAATTCTGTATCGCAAAATAAATATAATAATAAACTGTTGAAAAAGTATGTTGAAAATAATCCATCCGTTGTAAATCCAGAAAAGATCGTGTATCATTTTCCAGGAGGCCCTGGATCATATGGTTCTAAATTTCATAAAATGACTGCTTTTTGTGAAAAGATGAATGAAATGTCGTTTGTTACGTTAACCAATTCAGGATATATAAAATACACGTTAAATTGTTTGGAGTCACTTAAAAGAATCGGTGTATCTTCAAAATTGTTACATTCATATGTGATAGGTAAGGATGGTTATAATTTTCTTAAACAGAATGGTTATACGTGTAGTTTGATAGACAATGAAAATAATAGTAATTTTCAATCTTTTAGAAAAGGTAACTGGGGAGATATAACATTTAACAAATTCACTATTATATATGAAAATTTATTAAAGTATAAATATGTATGCTTTACAGACGGTGATATTGTCTTTGAAAACAAAGATTTTTTACAATATTTAAAAACTAACATTGACACGTATGATATGCTAGTTCAGAGTGAGGGTGATGAATATGAAGACTTTTGTTCGGGATTTATGTATATTAAATCCAACGAAACAACTCGATCAATATTTAATCCAGCAAACGTAACTCCACATAAAAGACCGAGTGACTGGGGCGACCAAATTTATCTGAACGAAATAAGAAAAACGGTTAAAATAAACTATAAAAAGCTACCATTGATGTTGTTTCCCAATGGAAAATATTTCTACAGCAATTATTGTCCATCTCCGTATCTCATTCATTTCAACTGGGTTGTTGGAAATGAAAAGTGTAGTAAAATGAAACAATATGGAAAATGGTATGACAAAATAAAAATATGCCAACACGGGTCAGACGGTTTTGGTCATCAATTAGAAGGAATGTTGAGACTAATTTCACTGTCATTGAGCAACAGAGCAGAATACGTCTATGATTTAAGGGCAACGAAGAATCATAGCACCGAAGGTGCGGATTCAAATATTCATCGGTGTAAACAAAAATTTGTGTTTGCTCACTCAAACCATGATACAGACATTTTAAATCAGTATTTACTCAAAGCATTAGATATACTAACTGACATTTCAAAAAAAAAATCAGTGACTCAATCAATCCCTAAAAATCATAATGAATGTAAATCAACGAATAATCAGGGAATACGAAGCATTCCAAATTCTTCGTGGTCAATGACCGATAAAGAGATGAATCCTAGCACCGAAGGTGCGGATTCAACACTTCAGCGGTTTAAAATTATTTATAACGAAACTAAAACATTCGAGCAAATAATAGTTACCTATGATGATTACACAAACACAATTTACAATTATGATGGAGTAGGATGTGGAAGATTTTTACCACCGAATTTTGAAGATATGGAAGATGTTAGAAAAAATCTACCAACACTGAGAAAAGCATTCGTATCAAAAAATCCGTTTCTACCAAAACCATCATATGACACAAAATATAATAACACAGTTTGTCATATTAGATTAGGTGATGCCGTTGGAACCCGTATACTAGACAATGATGCGATATTTAATTTCATACAAAAACTACAAACCGAAACCCAAAATAATAACAATATAATAATACACAGTGACGGTGATGTTAGTTTTTTAAAATACGACAACACGACGATATATGACAAAAACACTGATGTGTTACAAATATTAAGTGATTTTATTAATGCCGATATTCTTATTATGAATTATTCTTCATTATCAATAGCGGCGCACATTTTAGCACAAGATAGCCAAATCGTTTTTTGTCCAAATGTTGGTGGACCAACATTTTTCAAAAGAATTTTGGGTAAATGTAAAAAAATAGGCTCATTTCAAACAATTTATATAAATAAAAAATACTCTTGGCAAAATAGTTACATACGATTTTTGGAAAATGGCAAGATGGATGCTTTTGGTAAAGGAAATTATACTCAAATAGACACACATACATTTCAGGTAAACTTTGGTGGTAGAATACACATTTTTGTGTTTAATAACAACTACACCGAATTTATGTCGACCAGATATGACGACAACGAAATAGTGAAAGGAAGAATAAACAAAGAAGAGCTTGAATCTGAACAATATACTGGAAAAAATAATTGTAACATATCATAAGTATTTCATAATTGGACAATTATTACAAAACGTTTTTCGTGTAGAACGAATATACAAGTTTTTGTTTAGAAGAAATAATCACAATAATTTATAAGTATCTATTAACTAGTTATAAATTATATGGCGAAATTCAGTCTTTTTTCTAAAAATCCCGATAATCGATGGACGCAAATTATGATCATAGTAACCCTGATATTCATAATAACCATCGTTTACAAGCGGATGTATAACCCCGATAAATACGAAGGTTTCGAACAATCGCAGCCATATGTCGTGATGCGCGACGAGCAGATCTACGACGAATTCTACGTGGCAATCCACGATGTGATACACAAACCCGACCGACGCGCCGACTTCGAAATCGGCGAAATAATCCGATCCACACAGCCGTCTCCTGAATACAGCGTTTTCCTGGATGTCGGCAGCGGAACGGGATATCTGACGAACGAACTACAAACGCGCGGATTCACGGTCTATGGCCTCGATAAATCCCAGGTAATGATCGACCACGCGCAAACCGCGTATCCGAATTTGAATCTGACGTGCGGGGATGCGATGATGCCGATGATGTTCGATCGGGGATCGTTTAGTCACGTAATATGCTCATATATGACAATATATCAATTTGCCGATAAACGCGAGTTCTTCCGCAACTGCTATTTCTGGTTGAAAATGGGGGGATACTTGATATTACATTTAGTCGATCGCGAGAAATTCGATTTGGTAATGCCCGCGGGGCAGTCGCATTTACTGGAATCGCCACAACAATACGCGGACCAGCGCATAACCGACACGGATATTGATTTCGTGGATTTTCGGTATCATTCATCGTATAAGTTTACGACTGACAAGTTTACAGAATCTAATATTGATAATCCAGACTCCGCGAATACGGTCGTGCTACACGAGAAAATGACGGACACTGCGACGGGTAAAGTGCGCGAGAATGAACAGACGCTTTATATGGATACGATGAATAGGATCGTCAATCTGGCGAAATATTGCGGCTTCATATTACACGGACAGGCGAATATGGAGAAAGCGGGCGACAAATACCAGTCGATGTTCATTTTCGAGAGGCCGATGTAGATGAATTGATGAATTGATGAATTGATGAATTGACGCGTAATACCATATATCATATATTACAAAATAACATATGATCCAAGACTGGATAGAAGAAAAACTTGTTAATGGTCCAAAGATTTCGTTCTTAGAAATCGCAAACTACCTATTCCCCATCATTTTCGTCGTCATTTTCGTCGTGTCAATCTTTGGATACGCATATATTAAATTGCGATATCCCTTTTGGAACATACAACCCGTGTTTCATACATACGATTTCTGGCGGTATTGGTATAGTCGGCCTTTTATTATTCAAAGATTAGACACAAGGACAAACTCGGCGTTAATCACCAAATTCTGCGATTTCGCGCAGATCCGGACACGAGCATATACCGATTTAACGAATGCCCACAAATTGTCGTTCATCGATCTGCTACAGAGTCATTATATTGCGGATGATCGCGTATTTATGACGTGGACGCCGGCGTATTTAGATATAATGTTCGGGGGATATTCCAATGCGTGTTTCGTTTCGATGTTTTTCGAACGGGAATACCAACTTGTCAAAGATTCGACCAAAGATTCGACCAAAGATTCTGTGAATATGATACCAATAACGATCACGCACAATCCGGTGCCAATCGGGTGTATTTCGTCGCGGCCATATAATCTATATATTTACGGCGATGGTTATAATATGACCAAATATATAGCGTATTTCTTTGACACGATATGTGTTCATCGCGATCACGTCAAAAAACAATTGAGTAGAAAGTTAATACAAACACACGAATATATCCAGAGGTCTTTACAAAGATCCGACCAAAGGTCTTTACAAAGATCCGACCAAAGATCCAGCAATAATAATATGAATTCTTCAGTATCCACCGTGTCTTTTTTCAAAAAAGAGGGCGATCTTTGCGAAGGTATTGTTCCCGTCCTATCCTACAAAACATATATGTATAAAATACCGACATTAGACACAACCGTAAAACTAGGTCCGCATACAATAATATCGCGCGTTTTCAAAGAAAACACACAATTGGTCCAGGAATTCTTTGAAAACGTCGATAAAACGGGGGATTTCGATATTGTAGCAGTGCCGGTGATATCGGCCATTGTTGCGCAAATACGCGCGCAGAAACTATTCGTATATGTATTGAGATACAAAGACGAATCTTTGGGATATTACTTTTTCAAAGATACGGCGACGCAATTCGAACGTGGCACCATAAAAGCAGGAGTGGAGGATTGTAATATATTGGAATTCTGCGCCAGTTACTCCAACACCAAGATGCCTGGAACCGTATTTTATAATGGATTTCTTTGCGCATTGTGCGATATTTGCCGATTATATCCCCTCTTTGGCATTATTCTTTGGTCTAATATTGCGGATAATACCGCGCTACATCAAAGGTGGCGAGAACACGTGACGCATATGGTCGAAAACCCCACCGCGTATTATTTATATAATATGGCGTCTCCGAAGAAGATCTCGGCGAAAAGGGGGTTTTTCCTGATATAAAAAATTGAAACGCTAATACTGATATTTATCAGTCGTACACAACCATCAATAATGAACCCCGTATTTATCCTGATCGTTATATTGTCTATCGTGGCGTGTTCAGAGTCGATTATGCGGTCAAGTTGTGGACCTGAATGCGAAATCTTTAGGAAAACGCAACATGACACACTTCGGCGTGCTGCTCTTCTTCGGCGTTTATGTAAGCACGAGAACCCTGCTCAAGAAACCTCGATACAAGAACCTTACGCACCAACATACTTCACTATACCAAAATGCGGACTATCCAGCCCACAGATGGCACCGGTCGACCCTATGGAGTTCCTGGTGGTGATGATTGGTGGCGCAGGTTCGCTAATTGCGGCACTGTTAACACTAGATTCCATAATATAAATTCAATAACACCCTAAATCACTGCGTAGATGTGAAGAAAACGAAAATAAACACCAGAAATGGGATAACTGCGAATTAGCTACCGGATATACTTCCCCGCACGCGAAAACGAATCCACAATAAATATTATAAAGATCCCCAAAAACGTATATAATATAAATTCCTCCGTAATATTGTTCGTTTTTTCGTTGTGTTGCTCCTCCAACATATGTATCATATAGTTGATTTTATCCAACAATTTGTTGTTGAAATTGTTATCGTGATGGTCGTGACCTTGGCCGTGACCTTGGTCTCGTCTCACAGGTGCTTCATAGCTCTGTTTGTAATTACTATAATTTATGGCGGATCCGTTCCCGTTCCCGTTCATATTCGAATTGCCTAAACCATTTGCCGATCCATACAGTTTATTTTCGCCAACTGTTCTCGGTATATGTGTAGGTTCGATTTGTAGAGGATTATCCATTCCGCTAGTTATATCATCATAACTAGGCAAAGAAGGCACGAACGGCGGGGCTTTTACCGTCAAAGCGGGATTCACGATAGGATTGAAATTCCCCAACTTATTACCGGCATTGTCAGCATTTACAGACGTGATCTTATTTAGCAGCGTATTCACGTGATCATTGCGAACTTCCTGTTTCTCGTTGGTGCCTTCGATAGTGTTCGACAATTTCTTATATTCCTCGTCTTGCGAAGTATACTCACCAGGTTGCTCATTATACGTGTCGGTGCGTCGAATCGTTTTCCGCATACTCGGCGTCCTTTTTCTATTAGTAGTCGGATCTTTTTCGTCGGTCGTCCATACTGACGCTGAAGTTAATAATGACATAGAATATTGTTAATACTTAAAAAATGGATAGATTTTTATTTTTTCGCTTTTACATCATATGTCAAAGATATTTGTAAAATAATGGAAACATAAGTAATATAAGTAGTAATATATAGGATGAAACTGCTAGTATTTATAGATATATTTCGCAATTTCCTACCCATTCTATTGGTCTTCCTCTTTGTCGTTTATACTAAATCGTTCAATTTGGTAGCCGGTAGTTATTTAGGAAAATGTATCGCGATCGCCATTATAACTTTGTATGCGTTCAAAGATATTCTGTATGGCGTTTTAGTATGTTTGTTGGTGATCCTGTATTATCATATGGGAGAGGATCAAATGGGAGAGAATCAAATGGGAGAGGTGCCCGTTTATACTAGCGAAAGTTTCATAAATCCGTTAACGCCCGGTCAATATGTCAGCGGAGTTACGCCCGACATAAACCAACTACCGTTCGTATTCGACCACGAAACCGTCGCACCATCATCCGAATCCGACGCGGATACGAACCCCAACCAGTGGCCACAGCTGCTAAAATCACTCCAGTCTGATAAGCAGATCGCCGACATAAACAATACTATCACGACTGAACCATACACCGCGGGCAATTTCGCACCAATCGATGACAGCGCGACGACCGCATTCCAAAACCAGAACTGCGTCCACAACAAATTGTCGTATAAAGAATTCCCCGTTAACCGGGAAATGGCGCAGCACGTTTTCCCCGAAATATCGTATACCAAAACGGACGATAATTGTAACTTGTGTGACGCTAACTGCCAATTTACGGTGAATAAAATAATGACGGAAAAGGCGATGATCCGCGACCCGCAAAAAATATCACAATAAAATATATGGTGTCGAAGAATAAGACTGTGTCCAAGTCCAAGTCGAACGAAAAGTCTAGCAGTTCGTATCCGTCATCGGTTTTTCTGAGAGGGTTCGAGAATATGTATACGGCTTTGAACAAGCACGTCGTCTCTATCAACAGTAGTAAACTATTCGCCGGATTGATGATTATCGTTCTAAATATATCGACGAAATATGTGAATCTGAATCTTCCAAAGACGGTCGAATCCTACTTGAAATATTCATTTAGTAAACAAATAATGGTGTTCGCGATCGCGTGGATGGGAACACGTGACATTTACGTTGCCTTGATAATCACGGTTGTTTTTATAATATGTATCGATTTCCTGTTTAACGAGAAGAGTTCGATGTGTATATTACCGGAGACGTTTGTCACGGATTATATGTCGAAACTGGAAGACGTAACGGACGATGAAGTCAAAAAAGCGAAGGAAGTATTGGAAAAAGCGGCGAAGAAAATGATGGAAACCGCGGAAACCGACAAAAACAACGATAAATACATCGACAAAACAAGTAATAACAGTAATCTAAAAGACACATCGCCTTTCTATTAGACCAATGATAAAAAGTTGGAAAGGGGGGTATCGCAATTGGTGTGGGTGTGGGGGGTTTTACTGCGAGGTAATATCTAAATATACTATAAGTAATTGTAATAGTATATTTATATGGGAAAATTAACAAATTTAGTAGGTGTTGATCAAATAATAATTTATCTAGTAACAAATATTCCCGACGGTAGCAGACCAGATGAGAAAGATGCCGATTCTGACGCGGCTACAAATACGTCCAGTAAAAAGCCTGAACTTACAAGTAGTGTAATATATCATCCATCAATGGCATCTGTTCGCGAGCGAGTCGCACTGGAAAAATATCCATATATTACGGGTCAGGTCGTGTATGATGCTATGTATTTATATAGCCTGACCTATGATAGGCGTATTCAGTTCTTCTTTAATAAATCCGTATTCAAAGAATACATTTTAAACGGTATGAATTACACGGGTGAAATCAGCACTATTGATTATACTACAAACATATTAGATAATATTGAGCTTAGAAACAGAATATACCAGAACGTAAACGAAAATGTAAAAACAATGATTAATACATTATTTCCTACGAGCTATCCAGCAACCGGCAACAATTTGATTTCATTTGATCAGTATATAAAACACGATGATCCATCCTTTCTTAGTTCATTGTATACAAGTGCTATTGGTAATGTTCTACCAAGCGCGATCAGCTCATTAATGCCGTCTTTATCGAGTTATACATCATATGTTAAAATTGACGGTCAACAATATACAGTTTTTCGGTCTATATGGTTAAACGATTTCATAAACTGTCCCCCGTTTAAAGAACTCATGGAAAAATTCAATAATTTTAACATTTGGAAAAATAAAACGGTTGGCACAATTGAAAATTCAAAGAAAAAATATCTATTAAACGTGTTTACAATAATAAAGAGTAAATTGTTAGGTAGTGATAATGTTATACAACATAACAACGTTAAGAAAAAGAATTTAACCTCATTTACATACTGCAATGATTTAAGAAAAAAATTCGACACATTGAAAACTGAGTTCGGAAAATTGGCAGAAATAGACAAAGAAGAGTCGAAAGAACTGGAATCATTGAGAGCTAAAAAAAACATTGACCTAGCTGTCTATAATAACAAATATGCCGATATAACATCCGCCAATAAAACCGGAATAAAAACCGAAATAAAAACCGAAATAGATGAAGAACAAAGATTATTCAATCTCAAAAATTATAATATTGATAAGAATATATCCATACGCGAAAACAGAAAGAACATATTTAATGCGTTTGAGTCAACGTATATCAAAGATCATGAAAAATACAAATTGGCAGAAAAAAATTTTTTGTATGAAACCAGCAGAATGAATTTATGTGAAAAGATAGTAATCGACCCACAATATTCAGAAATACTGTCATTATTAATAAATGATGAACTGGAAAAACTAGCAAAATTATACAGTCCTGAAGTTAAGGATAGCAGAGAGTATGAGTCAAACAAAATAAAAAATGAGATGGTTATTAATCTGATAAACGCAATTATTAAACTTATAACCATAACAAAGAAAACTGATAATAAATATGATTCAACCATTTTGCCATCACTGATTGAAATAGACGAACTGTTAAAAAAAAACAGTTCACTGTCACACGGCATAATTATACCAACTATTCTAAAAAAAGAATTAACTAATATTACTAAATATGGTGCTATAATAAATGACATAGACACAATAAAAGACAAGTATTTTGGGTCAAATATAAATACTGATTTTGAAACCGATACGCCCGAAATTACAGAAATAATGAAAAAAGATTACAAAGAGTATAGGGATTTTGTTTCCAAAATAAACAATTTGGACAATCCAAATTATATAACAACAAATAGTATATTACATGACTTGATTAAACGGTATATAAATAAACAAAATTCTAACTATTATATAATAAAGAAGGCATCCAAAAACGAACCCGATACTCCAATTAGTTTTAGTCATTTTTTAAAATACATAAATGAAACGTATTACACACAAAGACAAGATATAAATGAATATATAAAGGAAAAATACTATACAGACTATACCGATGTACCATCAAATTTACAAAACAATGGTTTTAAAGAAAATATACACGATCATAATATAACTTATCATATAATACAAAAACCATATAATGGTGAATTAGCAGTTAAACAAGAACTTCAACAACTATTGGAGGTAAACGCATTATATAAAGAAAATCCAAACCGAGAACCCAAATATAGCACATATGTTGCTCTCGATCTGATAAAAGGTGAATTAAATGACACAAACCGGAAGGCATTGAATTGCGATTATCAAAATGATAAATTAGGCAGTCTGTTTGATAATGCTCGGCACATTAAACAGCATAATCCGTATAAACTGTATCAACCACCATTGTATGATGTTAGCAAATTTGTTTTAAAAGGACAGCCTATTACTGCGCAAAAAGCGATCACAAATAGTGGAAATCCCGCGCAAAAAGCGATCACAAATAGTGGAAATCCCGCGCAAAAAGCGATCACAGATCGGGGGAATCACGCGCAAAAAGCGATCACAAATAGTGGAAATCCCGCGCAAAAAGCGATCACAGATCGGGACCTCATGAAAAACATAAAACCAAAATTTAACACGGTCGGTGGTAGAAAAACTAGACGAAAACAACGCAAAACAAAGGACAAACGCAGACGAAGAACACGACGTTTCCAGTAAATTGTAATTATAATTATTGATATATATATATATATACATTATATCAATAATATGAAAACAGGCAGGTAAATTGGGGGATGTTTATTTTTTAGAGACCACCAATTTTGTGAACACAGCTTTTCCATTCACGAAGTTGCCGACCTCGTCACCGACTTCACCATTGTCGTCTGCGAAAATGATACCGTTTGTTTCGTCGGTAGTGTAGTATATTTTGCCTTTGATGGTGATTTCAGACACACTTAGTTCTTCCTCTTCTACAGGAACGGATACAGGAACGGCTTCTACAGGAACGGCCTCTTCCTCTTCGTCTACAGGAACGGATACAGGAACGGCTTCCTCTTCAGCGTTTTCTTCTTCTTCCTCTTCCTCCTCTTCCTCTTCCTCCTCTTCCTCTTCAGCGTTTTCTTCTTCTTCCTCTTCAGCATCTTCTTCCTCTTCAGCGTTTTCTTCTTCTTCCTCTTCAGCGTTTTCTTCTTCTTCCTCTTCCTCCTCTTCAGCGTCTTCTTCCTCTACAGGAACGGCTTCCTCTTCCTCTTCAGCGTTTTCTTCCTCTTCCTCTTCAGCGTCTTCTTCCTCTACAGGAACGGCTTCCTCTTCCTCTTCCTCTTCATCTTCAGCGTCTTCTTCCTCTTCCTCTTCTTCCTCTTCTTCCTCTTCAGCATCTACAGGAACGGCTTCCTCTTCTTCCTCTTCTTCCTCTTCAGCGTCTTCTTCTTCTTCCTCTTCTTCCTCTTCAGCGTCTTCTTCCTCTTCTTCCTCTTCTTCCTCTTCAGCGTCTACAGGAACGGCTTCCTCTTCAGCATCTACAGGAACGGCTTCCTCTTCAGCATCTACAGGAACGGCTTCCTCTACAGGAACGGCTTCTTCTACAGGAACGTCCTCATCGGGCTCACTCAATTCATATACAATGTTCTGACGAACATCCGCAGCAGTCACAGGTCGCAAATGAAGCGCCAATTGTTGTCTCAGAAAGTCGATCTCGCTTTTCATATTAGCAACAACGGGTAAATTCATCACGGCTTCGTGGGTCGCTCTATACTCATCATTTTTCGCGAATTCGTGCTCCAGCTTCCTAATTGTCATGTTCATCTCTTTCTTTATGTTCTTCTTCATGCGACACAACAATCTCGCGAAACGTGTTCTTGATGGTAGTGACGTTGACATTGTTGATATAACAAACGTGTTGGATTGATAATATTAGGTATTAGGTAGTAATCTTACATAACTATATACGCCAATCTTTAAATCAATTTTCTGTATTGAGTTCCCACGATGTGCGTGTAAAATTGATTCGTATAATATTGTATATCATATATCATACAACCTATAACAACTTATAACAACCTATCCAATATGGAACTCGTAGTCGAACCTGATATTTATTCGCCATCCATTGATGACCAGGGCAATTACGCGGACAAGATTCCGCCATTCCACGTGATACAAAAAGGCTTGCTATGCCCGTGTGGTTGTCGGAAAGCGAAAGTATATGATACGCATTCCGGATTCACTGCGCACATCAAAACGAAAGCACACCAAAGCTGGCTCGTGAGCCTGAACCACAACAAAGCGAATTACTATGTGGAGAACGAACGTGCGAAAAGCACAATACAAAATCAGCAGCTCATTATCGCCAGAATGGAAAAAGAACTACAGGCTAAAAGTATGACGATCGATTATTTATCACAGCAACTTGTTCGGTCGTCTAATGTGGTGTCTACTGACCTGTTGGATTTTGATTAGATACAATTGGGGATTCGTTTCGCGAATCCAATTCCGCTTGTAGTCGGACAGGGTGACCACCAAATACAAATATAATACAATTCCGCTTGTAGTCGGACAGGGTGACCACTACGTGGCCACCAAATACAAATATAATACTATTGGGATGCTTTGTA
>TBL_comb47_HYPODRAFT_10002422_pt1 | contig 23040 bp, 15 predicted proteins | sample TroBogypolimnion_40_FD_10682 | JGI IMG/M metagenome (IMG submission 10682)
TATGCCAAAATATTTCTTCCCCCAAATGCAATGCGCTTCTGCCCTGTTGTGTCACTTTCAATGAGCCTATGACCCTTTAAATTATTAGAAGGTTATTCGAAGACTATTCGAAGGTTATTCGAAGATAGTTCAATTTTATTCTAATAATCATCGAATAGGTTTCTAATAATTAATGAATAATTTTCCAATAATTTGAGAGCCTGTTAGCTGTCCAGTAAATGGGAGAACCAATCAACACTTTTACCTTGAACAGACAATGGTTCTTTGAATCAATACAAGGACAGGATGGAATCTGATCCATCAATTTCGGGAACCAGGAATAAGAAACTGCCCTTAAAGTCACAATAACAATTTAATCGTCAGGACGTTAGAAAGCTAATTCAAAGCATTCAAGCTATAATCCTTTGTTTCGGTCCTGGATTGAAATTCAAGGTTTTAATACCGCTTCAATTGTAACTATTTGGATCCATCCGGTTTTTCAGCAGTCCCTATTTATATAATTTCCGTTAATAGTATATTTTGATCCGGGATAAATTAAGCTGTTCAAACTGTAATAAAATCTTCATTCCTGCGTAAAAAGTATTATGCAAGATCTTCTTTGAATTTAACAGGTAGAATGTCCCGAACTTTTAATCTGTCAGGATTGTTTTTATTACACAATTTTAATAGTTCGAAGTTGATATATGCACGCTAATTATTGATTCAGTATGACGGAGGCTCGATGAAACAGGAAGCCGGTTTCTTTAAGATTTATTCAGTGCTGAAAAAAGGCAAGTGAGAGGGTATACAGGATTATGGACAGAGTTGAGTCCCTATTAATTAAAGAATTATCAACCCTATCTAAATTTGTTGAAATGAAAAATCCAATTCGGGTATTAATAATAGAGGATGATCAGAACGATGCAAAACTGGAGATCGAAGAACTCAAGAGAGGGGGATACGATATTCTGTTTGAACAAATAGAAACCAGGAAAGCCTTAAGAGAAGCATTAAAAATTAAGACATGGGATTTTATAATTTCAGATTATTCAATGCCGCAATTCAACGGACTTGAGGCGCTGGCTGAACTAAAAGAAACCGGGATGGATATTCCCTTTATTTTAATCTCAGGTACAGTTGGAGAGGAAACAGCCGTTACAATCATGAAAGCCGGAGCTCGCGATTATATCATGAAAGACAACCTCAATCGCCTGATTCCGGCATTTGAGCGGGAACTGCAGGAAGCAGAGGTGCGTCAACAAAAAAGGAAGGCTGATGAGGACTTAAAAACCAGCATTCAGGATCTTAAGAAACAAAATGCCGAATACCAGTTGCTGAATCTGGAATATTTACAACAGAATGATGAACTGACAGAAAGCCTCGACCGGATAAAAAAAATGAATACTGAACTGATCATCGCAAAGAACAGGGCAGAAGAATCAGATTTGCTCAAAACAACTTTTCTGGCCAATATGAGCCATGAAATCCGTACTCCGCTTAACGGTATACTTGGATTTTCAGGATTATTAAGGGATCCTGACTTAACCAAAGATAAAACTGAAAAATATATTGAGATCATCGAATCAAGCGGGCAGCAGCTTTTGACTATAATTGATGATATACTTGATATTTCTAAAATAGAAGCGGGACAGATGCTAATATTTGCAGAACCCACCGATATCAGCGAATTAATGCAGGAAATCCATCAACAATTCATAATAGAGGCGGAATTAAAAAACCTGACATTCGTTCTTAATCCTGAAAATCTAGACGAACCGATTGTAATAAATACCGATAGGAATCGTCTTCACCAGGTATTCAGTAATCTGATTATCAATGCTATAAAATTCACTTCAGAAGGAATAATCGAATTTGGATTTGCGCTTAAGAATAATTTTATTGAATTTTATGTCAGAGACACTGGCATTGGCATTGCACCTGACGATCAATCCATTATATTTAGACCATTCAGCAAGGTAGCCAAGGCTTCGAATCATATTTACGGAGGCAATGGTCTGGGTTTATCCATATCCAAAGCATTAATTGAAAAACTTGGCGGTACAATTACGCTTAAATCAGAACTCAATAAAGGTTCTACATTTATATTTACAATTCCATATGCAAAGAATATGGGAACCGACTCCCAAACACAGACAAGAAATGAATCAGATTCACCTCTAAGCCGGAACGAAAAAACGATACTTATTGCAGAAGATGAGATATTTAATTATTATTATATCGAAGAATTACTGGAATCCATGAAAATTAAGACTCTTCATGCCTGGAATGGGAAGGAAGCTGTCGACATGGCGAAAAAACGTCCTGATATTTCGCTGGTATTAATGGATATCCTCATGCCTGAAATGGATGGTATAACCGCTACAAAATTGATTAAAGAACTGAGACCCAAATTGCCGGTAGTGGCTCAAACGGCCTATGGGTCAAGAGAAGATCGGGAAAATGCACATAAATCCGGCTTCGATTTCTATCTTTCAAAACCTATTGCCCGCGATCTACTTGTTCAAGTGATTGATAAATACTTCGTTTGAAAGAGAATTCTAAAGGGTTGGTTTCGGATATTTGCTAAACGGCAGAATTGTAAAAGTAGTCAGAAACGGTTAAGATTAATTTGAGGGAAACAATTTCATGCTGATATAATGAAAAAAGCACCCCGATTCTTCGGAGTGCTTTCATTTTTGAGCGAGAAACGAGACTCGGACTCGCGACCCCGACCTTGGCAAGGTCGTGCTCTACCAACTGAGCTATTCTCGCAATACATGGATGAACTTAATTTTTTAAAAGTACCCGGAGCGGGACTTGAACCCGCACAACCAATGGTCACAAGATTTTAAGTCTTGCGTGTCTACCGATTCCACCATCCGGGCCTCCTTAAAAAGAGCGAGAAACGAGACTCGGACTCGCGACCCCGACCTTGGCAAGGTCGTGCTCTACCAACTGAGCTATTCTCGCATAATTTATGATTCGGATATGCATCTGAACCATCAATGCCTTTTTCAATATTATCCCGCAGTCTGGTGATGATGCGTGATTCTTTTGGGTTGAACGTACTGTTTAGTGCTTTTGAAAACAGCGATGCAAATATATACCTATTTTTTCGTTCTCCAAAAAAACACAAAAACTTTAGGCCACTTCCTGCACATTATTTTCTGAATGGCTTATCGAGACCTGTAATCTTTTTAATATCATTCAGCTTATTCAGGGCTTCAAGGGGCGTAAGCTGGTTGATGTCCAGATTCTTGATCTCGTCACGGATCTGTTTCAACACCGGGTCATCGAGCTGGAAAAAGCTCATCTGGAAACCTTCCCGCTTCTCTGCCATGCCCTCCAAAGGCTTCGACAGACCATCCTTTCGGTGGGTATCTTCCAATTGCAGCAGGATTTCATCGGCACGGTGAACCACTGAAGGCGGCATTCCGGCCATTCGTGCTACATGAATTCCGAAACTATGGTTACTTCCACCCGGAACCAGCTTCCGCAGAAAAATCACTTTATTGCCTGATTCCTTTACTGACACGTTGAAGTTCTTCACCCGGCTAAACGATTTTTCCATCTCATTCAACTCATGATAATGGGTGGCGAACATGGTTTTTGCCTTGGCTTTTGGATGTTCGTGGATGTATTCGACAATCGACCAGGCAATGGAAATGCCATCATAAGTCGAAGTACCACGGCCCAGTTCATCCAATAGGATCAGACTACGATCTGAGATATTGTTCAAAATACTGGCTGCCTCATTCATCTCAACCATAAAAGTAGACTCTCCCAACGAAATATTGTCGGACGCTCCAACCCTGGTGAAAATCTTATCCACAAATCCTACATGAGCGGCTTCTGCAGGAACAAAACTTCCGATTTGGGCCATCAAAACAATTAGCGCTGTTTGACGCAATAATGCCGATTTTCCGGCCATATTCGGACCGGTAATAATAATAACCTGCTGATCGTTCTGGTTGAGCACCACATCATTTGAAATGTAGGATTCTCCAAGCGGAAGCTGATGTTCGATCACCGGATGGCGACCTCCTTTGATAATAATATCTTTAGAATCATTGATCTCCGGTCTGGAATACTTGTAACTGATGGCCGCTGATGCAAACGACAGCAGGCAATCAATCTGTCCGACGATAGCAGCATTGAGTTGAATGGCCTGAATGTATTCGGCCAGTGCAACCACCAGTTCATTGAACAGGCGAAACTCAATGGCCAGAATTTTCTCTTCCGCGCCCAGTATTTTTGATTCGTATTCCTTGAGTTCCTCGGTAATGTATCGTTCAGCGCCGACGAGCGTTTGCTTGCGGATCCACTCCTGCGGAACCTTATCCTTATGGGTATTCCTCACCTCAATGTAATAGCCGAACACATTATTGAAGGCAATTTTCAGACTAGTAATGCCTGTCCGTTCGGCTTCGCGCTCCTGCATACGGGCCAGATAATCTTTCCCATTGAATGCAAGCATCCGTAACTCATCCAATTCTTCCGATACGCCCTGAGCAATTACATTCCCTTTGTTAAGGATGGCAGGCGGATCAGGATGAATCTCCATTTCTATCCGCATCCGAATTGACTCACAAGGATTAAGTTGTTCGGCAAAACGCTTCAGATTCACATTGTCGGTCTGACTGCAGATTTGTTTGATCGGGGCAATGGCCTGAAGCGCATGTTTGAGCTGTACTACCTCCCGGGGATTGATACGAACGACAGCCACTTTTGAGATGATTCGTTCCAGGTCGCCTACCTGACGGATATGTTCTTCCAGATTTTCTTTCAGTTCAGCATCTTTCACCAGGTATTCCACCACATTGAGGCGGTTGTTGATGGCAGCGATTTCTTTCAAAGGCAAGGCTATCCAACGCTTAATCAAACGGGCTCCCATAGGAGATATGGTCTTATCAATCACCTGAACAAGCGTCTTCGCACCCTCATTGATTGTTTGGAAAAGTTCAAGGTTACGAATTGTAAACCGGTCTAGCCACACATATTTATCTTCTTCGATGCGCGACAGGTTTACTATATGCCGGGTCTGATGATGTTGTGTAAGGTCGAGATAATGCAATATGGCGCCGGACGCAATGATCCCGTAATTCAGTTCATGAATTCCAAAGCCTTTGAGCGATTTGGTCTCAAAATGGCGCATCAGCCTGTCGTTGGCAGCATCGTCGGTATACACCCAGTCATCCTGAGAGAAAGTATAATACTTTCCCCCGAACAAGGATGTAAATTCAGCGCCTTTGCCTTTCTGAAACAATACCTCTTTCGGCTGAAACGAGCTAAGCAGTTTGTCGATGTATTCGAATGAACCTTCTGCAGTTAGAAATTCACCGGTTGAAATATCAAGGAAGGCTATTCCTGCCATCTTTTTATCGAAATGAACAGATGCCAGAAAGTTATTTTCACGATGTTCAAGGATATTGTCATTGTAAGAAACTCCCGGAGTAACCAACTCGGTAATACCACGTTTGACAATGTTCTTGGTCATCTTGGGATCTTCCAGTTGTTCGCAGATGGCCACCCGTGCTCCTGAACGAACCAGCTTGGGTAGATAAGTATCCAGTGCATGATAGGGGAAACCTGCCAGTTCAACATAGCTTGCCGATCCGTTGGCCCGGCGGGTCAGGGTTATACCCAGTATACCGGCAGCACGAATAGCATCTTCGCCAAATGTTTCGTAAAAATCGCCTACCCTGAACAACAGAACAGCATCAGGATGTTTCGCTTTGACAGCATAATATTGCTTCATCAAAGGTGTTTCAACGTATTTCGGAGTCGTAGTCAAGTATCTGAATTTTTAAGATGCACAAAGATACGTTTTAAAGAAAACCTTCATACTATAGAGGGTCCTGTCAAAAAAAAAAATATCTTGCAGTCTGTTTTCAATTCTGAGATGACAATTTTAAGCTAGAGAAATGGATCAAGTGAGAAAAGAAGGAGCAACACCCATTGTAATTCAGGAAGTTACTTCCAAAAAAGAACTAAAGAAGTTTATACTTCTGCCTGCAGCTATTCATAAGGACCATATTAACTGGGTTCCGCCTATTTACATGGACGATTGGGAATTCTTCAATCCAAAGAAAAATAAGTCCTTTGAATCGTGCGACACAATTTTACTGCTGGCCTATCGTGGAAAAGAGCTTGCAGGCAGGATTATGGGCATCATCCATTGGAAATACAACAAGGATCACGAGGAGAAAAATGCCCGGTTTGCCTTTTTTGAAACATGGAACGATGAGGAAGTAGCTAAAGCTTTGATTAGTGCAGTAGAAAAATGGGCAACCGAAAAAGGGATGGAAAAGCTAGTGGGACCCCTTGCCTTTTCAGACAAAGATCCCCAGGGTTTCCTGATTGAGGGTTTCAATGAATCTTGTGTGATTGCTTCTAACTGTAATTTCCCTTACCAGGTTGAATTACTTGAGAAGAATTCATTTATCAAGGAAGTTGACTTAGTCGAGTACAAAATCAATATTCCAGATCCGCTACCTGAATTTTATCTGAAAATAGAAGAACGGGCCTTACGGATGAATCAGGGATTACACGTTTTGGAGTTCGACTCGAGAAGAAAAGTAAAACCTTATATTCATCCGGTCCTGCATTTACTGAACAGCACCTTCACTGAAATCTTTGGTTTTACTCCATTCATGGAAAAAGAGATGGATGATTTTGCCAACCGATACCTTTTTCTAATTAATCCAAGGTTTATCAAGATCGTGGTTAACAATCAGAATGAAGTTATTGCTTTTGTGATTGGCATGTCGCATATTGGCGACGGAATTCAAAAAGCAAAAGGATACCTGTTCCCATTTGGAATATTCAATATACTTGCCGCAGGAAAAAAGTCAAAACAGCTGAATCTGCTCCTTGGAGGAATTGATCCTGCATACAGGGGAAAAGGTCTTGATGTGATGATGGGTGTAAAAATGATGCAATCGGCTACTAAGGAGGGAAAGACCATTATCGATTCGCATCTCGAACTTGAAACCAATATTAAGGTTCGGCGCGAGATGGAAAAAATGGGAGGAGTGGTTTACAAACGTTTCCGAGTCTTTGGGAAAAAACTGAAATAGTTGCATTACTCAAGGGTCATTCAGGATAATTTGCTTCACCTAATTGGTTGTAATAGTTATCGTGGTTGTCTTGGTTGTCATTTTTATCCTATAATCAATGGCTATGATTGTCAACTATGACAACCTCGATAACCATTACAATCAATGACATTTTTTTAAAACTCTAAGCAGTAATTGACCTCTTCGTGGTCAGCATATTACTTGAATGTTAGAGATAAATGCTATTTTTGCGGCATCAATTCGAATTCCTTTTTACTTAATAAGCGAAACTTAACTGTGGCAGATATAATCCAATTACTTCCTGATTCAGTGGCAAACCAGATTGCCGCAGGGGAGGTCATTCAACGACCGGCTTCGGTAGTGAAGGAACTGGTTGAAAATGCCATTGATGCAGGAGCCTCGCAAATAATAGTAAACATCAAGGATGCCGGACGTACGCTGATCCAGATCATTGACAATGGTAGCGGGATGACCGACACCGATGCCCGAATGGCTTTTGAACGTCATGCCACCTCCAAAATCAAAACTGCCAGCGATATATTTGCCATCCGTACCATGGGATTCAGGGGTGAGGCACTTGCCTCGGTTGCTGCTATCGCCGAGGTCGAACTACGGACTAAAGAACACGATCAGGATCTGGGAACCTTTATTCACATCTCGGGGTCAACCCTCATTACACAGGAACCCGTACGTTGCGACAGCGGGACAAATTTCCAGATTAAAAACCTGTTCTTCAACGTACCGGCCCGACGTAAATTCCTGAAATCAAATCCTGCTGAACTCAAACACATCATTAACGAGATTCAACGGATTGCACTGTCAAATCCTGACATTTCGATCTCACTTCATCATAACGGGTCTGCCATTTATGAACTGGCCGGCTCAAATAAACGGGTGCGTATCGTATCTATCTTCGGAAAAAACATCAACCAGAACCTGATTCCCCTTGATACTGAAACTTCAGTAGTAAAAATAACAGGGTTCATCGGACAACCCAAACATGCCCGTAAAACCTTTGGGGAACAGTTCTTTTTCGTGAATAAACGGTATATGAAACATCCGTTTTTTCACAAAGCAGTCACTCAGGCATTCGAGAAAATACTGCCCCCCGATGCCATTCCGTCCTATTTCATCTATTTTGACGTAGATCCTGCTAACATTGATGTAAACATTCATCCAACGAAAACGGAGATTAAATTCGAGAATGAATCGGCCATCTGGCAGATCTTACAGGCCTCCATCCGCGAAGCCCTTGGTAAATTCAATATTGTTCCTTCGATTGATTTTGACCAGGCGGGAAGCCTTGAAATACCCATGCGTCTGCAGAATTTTGCAGATGTCCGTACACCTGAAATTGAAATCAATCCAACTTATAATCCATTCGAAACGCAAACACCGAATAAAAGTCATTCCACGAGTGCAACCAACTTTGCTCCAAAAACCTTTGAGCGAAAGAATTTAACAAGTTGGCAATCGTTATACAAAGGACTGGAACCAAATTTTAATGAAAAACCTGATCAGAATGAAATTGAGCCCGTTCAGTTCCGCATTGAAGAACAGCAAACGGTAAAAAGTTCTGTCCAGTTTAAGAACAAATACATCCTGACACCTGTTAAATCGGGAATGATGGTAATTGATCAGAAAAGGGCCCATGAACGCATTTTATATGAACGATTGATGCAGGTTCTCGAAAACAACGAAGTTGCAAGTCAACAACAACTCTTCCCCGAGACGTTTGAGTTGAATGCTTCCGATGCCACACTGCTGACCAGTATTCTTCCCGACCTGAGAGCACTTGGTTTCGATGTGCGTGACTTTGGTAAAAACAGTTTTATTGTAAACGGCACACCTGGTGTCCTGAATACCTCTTCACCCATCGAGATCATTGAAAGTCTGCTTGAAGAGTATAAGAATTCGCCTGTCAACCTTCAGGAAAAGGCCCGCGAAACTGTTGCAATCTCATTGGCCCAGGCCTCTGCCATACCTTACGGACATACCCTGAAGCCGGATGAAATAAACGAACTGATCGACAACCTGTTTGCATGTCAGACTCCTAACTTTTCACCCAAAGGGAAAAAGATACTATCAATCATGCCACTGGAAGATTTTGAGAAGCTGCTAAAATGACAATTTGACTGTTAAACCGAATCATAAAAGAAAATTACTACTTTGGTCTGATGATTGACAGAAGCAAATCCTGAGTCCCGAGTCATAAATTATAAACAAAAAACAAGAAGCAGAATGCCCTATTTCAGACCCAATACAAACGCAATACCTCCGGTTGTCAAGAACCTGATTATCATCAATGCCCTCATGTTACTTGCATCTTACCTGATGGAGCTAAAGGGTATTGATCTTGCAAATATTCTTGGACTACACTACATACAGTCGCCTGATTTCAAGCCCTACCAACTGGTCACACACATGTTTATGCATGGAGGTATCATGCATCTGGTGTTTAATATGTTCGCGCTCTGGATGTTTGGCCGCGTTCTTGAAAATGTATGGGGTCCCAAACGCTTTTTTATTTACTACTTTGTAACCGGCTTAGGCGCTGCTATATTTTACAGTCTGGTCAATTTTGTTGAATTTCAATACTTCGCTTCAAAGATGTTGCCTGAAACTGTTCAGATGGTCATGACTCAGGGTGCTGAAATATTGAACCAGGGAAAAAACTTCTCTGATCCGCTTGCCGGCAGATTGAACCTTATCTTAAATGTTCCGACTGTTGGAGCCTCCGGAGCAGTATTTGGTATTCTTCTTGGTTTCGGAATGCTGTTCCCTAATACCGAATTAATGTTGTTATTTCCGCCAATACCACTGAAAGCCAAATACTTTGTGATGGGTTACGGGGCCATTGAACTCTTCAGCGGTATTGCCAATACGGGAGACAACATCGCCCATTTTGCGCATTTGGGAGGTATGCTTTTTGGTTTCATCCTGATTAAATACTGGAATAAAAAGACAACAAATTTTTATTAATGAATCTGCTCGACGAAATAAAGGAGTCATTTAAGGAAGGATCTGCCTTGACCCGTTTGATCTACATCAACCTGGCCGTGTTTCTGGTGATCAGGCTGGCCAATGTGTTTTATTTTCTCGCAGGCATTCCATTTCCTTTTCTGGACTGGCTGGCCCTACCTGCTGATTTCGGCACCCTGGCAAGCCGCCCATGGACCCTGCTAACCTACATGTTTCTTCATTTCGATTTTCTGCATATCCTCTTCAATCTCCTTTGGTTGTATTGGATGGGACAAATCTTCCTGGGCTATTTTGACCAGAACAAGCTGATCTCCATATATTTACTTGGCGGAATTACAGGTGGCCTGTTCTATGTGGCAGGGTATAATTTATTCACTGTATTTTCGGGTTTCGTTGCCGATTCCAGACTTTTAGGCGCGTCCGCTTCCGTGATTGCCATCATCGCCGCACTGGCTGTCCATGCTCCAAATCATACCCTTCACCTGATGTTTATTGGACCTGTCAAAATGAAATACATTGTCCTGTTCTCGGTATTGATGTATGTTATCGGCATTTCTTCCACCAATGCCGGAGGCAATCTTGCACATCTGGGAGGCGCTTTCTGGGGTATGATTTACGTACTTCAGCTTCGTAGGGGTATTGATATGGGCAAAGGAATTAACCAAATGAATACAGGTATTAAAAAGTTATTCGCCCCTAAACAAAATGTAAAGCTGACTTACCGTAAACCCGTTGATGATATAGAATACAATAGGTTGAAAAACCAGGACCAGGTACGTATGAATGAGATCCTGGAAAAGATCAGCAAATCAGGCTACGACTCCCTCTCCAAAGAAGAAAAGGAGATCCTGTTCAGGATGGGTAAATAGTAGACAATGCAAATATTCATCAATTGGGATAAAAAATAATACTATGGTTAAAAAAACATTATTTTCAAGGAACTTAACCTCAGTAGAAAGTATATAACCCCCATCATCAAACCTTATTATCTTCCTGAGAACTCGGGATGAAAGTTGAATACTTTTACCAGGTTCCATCAGAAGACAAACAACCCTAAATAAGGTAATAAGGTTCTGGTTTATGAACGTAGTTTTTCTACTGAGGTTTGCCAGTAAGCAAATTCACGATTTCATTCCACTTCTGATACTTTTTTTCATGCCACAAAAACACCAAATCTCACCAAATAAAATATCTGCATATCTGGTCTTGGTCTAACTTTGAGGTATAGTGTCTTTGTGGCATTTTTATATTTGACCTTTCTTCCAGCAAAAAGGGAAAGAGGAAAGAGTCTGCCTGATGCAGGCGGGGAAAAAGAATCACTTGTTCACTTTAGGCTGCCGATACAAAAACCTGTTTTTTGATTGGATTACTGCCTCGTTGATACTGGCATTCAATTCAAATCCTACCAGAAGAATCAGCGAAAGAATATACATCAGCAACAGAATAACCAACAGCGTACCAATCGATCCGTAAAGTTTGTTGTACTGTCCAAAATTATTAATGTAATAAGAAAATCCAATAAATGTTATTACGCTCAGAATGGTAGCCAAAGTACCACCGGCTGAAACAAACCGCCATTTGGTCTTTTTGGCAGGAGCCAGATAGTATAAAAACGAATTGGCTATAAAAAACAGGAACACAATCACTACCCATTTACCAATTGAGAGCATGAAAATAATAAATTGATCTCTCAAAAACCCATTTAAAGCCAGGTAATTTATAACATGCTGACCTGAAGTAATCAGGGCAATGGCGACGGTTACCAAAAAGGAAAGAATGGCTAACAGCAGGAGGGCAATCAGGCGCTGCCCAATCCAGGTACGACGTTCAAAACTATGCAGGGAAGCATCGAAGGCGCTCATCATCGAAGCAAATCCATTGGTTGAAAACACGAAAGCCATCAGAAAACCCAACGAAAGTAATCCACCACGTTGGCGGGTCAGAATATCCAGAACAGTTTCTTTAATTGCAACAAAAGTAGCTTCAGGAACCATGTCTTGTATCAAAAGAAATAATTCATTCTGGAAATTCTCAATCGGAATATAAGGAATAAGTGTAAACAGAAAAATAATGGCAGGGAAAAGAGCAACAAAAAAGCTGAACGCAATCGCCGAAGCTCGGGTTGTTAATGCTCCATCCACGATGCTGCGCCAGAAGAAGACCATCACATCATAGAGCGGCATACGATCAAATCCGGGCAGGGTGATCTTTTTTGCTTTGGCCAGAATCCCTTCCCAAACAGATAACAGTCGGTTTACTAGTTTACCAGGCATTAGCCCTGTTTTTCAATTCTTAACTGGTGTATAAAGGAACTGTTGTTTTTATTTTTCAGCAGAAAATAGACCCTGAAAGTCCCAGTATTGGTAGTCAGGCTCCCAATGGCATAATGAGCGCCATCTTTCCCTCCCTGATGGATAATACTGAACTGTTTGGGCTTGTTCGATTTAAAAAACTCCGCCACAATTTGCTGAGCCTGCGATTTGCTGTAAACATCGTCATGCGTTTGAACCACCAGCTCTACATTTTCATTGAAAAACTCCGCAAGACCTGCATCATTGCCATTTTGAATGCTGATAACAATCTGATCGGGAATCTGCGCATAAGAAAAGGTGGTCAGAACGAAAAAACCAAACAACAAGGAAATCAGTTTCAATTTAATCTTTTTCATTGTAGAATATTTTCATAAGAATTACCTTCAGGATGAATCATTGACAAAAACCGTGCAATTATTTTATCGAAACAAATACCTTTGTAAAGGTAACAAATTTCACATACCTGAAAAATGAAGATTTCCCTTCTGGTCATTGGTAAAACGGACGAAATATATCTGCAAAAAGGAATAGAAATCTTCCTGAAACGAATCCCTCATTATATTTCATTCGAAATGAAGGTAATCCCAGACCTGAAAAACTCTAAAAATCTAAGTGAGGATCAGCAGAAAGAAAAAGAAGGTGAACTCATTATCCAGCAGTTAGCCCTGTCCGATGAATTATTTTTACTCGATGAACAGGGATTAGAGACTTCCTCTATAGAATTTGCACGTTTTTTGGAGAAGAAAATGATCTCAGGTATTAAACGATTGGTCTTCGTGATCGGGGGACCGTATGGGTTCTCCACATCCGTTTATTCACGGGCAAATGGGAAGCTTAGTCTATCAAAAATGACCTTTTCGCATCAGATGGTCCGCCTGATCTTTGCCGAACAATTGTATCGGGCGATGACCATTTTAAAAGGAGAACCCTATCATCATCAATAAAATTGACTATTTTGTGGCATGAAGGAATTCAGAAAATATATATTACCAATACTTTCCATCCTGTTTTTCCTGATGGCCTCCATCCAGGAAAACCTGATTCTTCATCATCAGCCCGAAAAAAAGCTAATTCAAACCTTTGAACAGACCCTCCATAAACAGGAGCTCAAGTTGGCAGGATATCTGAATGTTATTGAGAAAAAATTACCCGACAGTTTAACTGCCATCAATTATATCTCCACATTTTCATACCTGAACCAGCTTTTTGAGGAAGAAGGTTTCGGATTCATCATCTTCCATGATCAGAAAATGGTGTATTGGTCCGACAACCATTTCTCATTTCCCTTTGTGAACGCCCGGTTCAACAATCGAAATATGCTGCTTGTACTTCCCAATGGCATTTACGAAGCGCAGAAACGCAGTGTGGGTAATAACCAGATCATTGGACTGATCCACATTAAAAACAATTATTCCTATGAAAACAAGTTTCTCGAAAACGCCTATATAGCTCCTTTTAAACTGCCCGCTGGTTTCAGTATTATTACAGGCGAGAATCCAAAAGCCTATGAAATCCGTGATTTGACCAATCAGCTCCTGTTTTCGGTGATGCCATCAGGGAAAATGATGTTCAACGAATCGCAACTTTATCTTCCGGTATTACTCTATCTGTTGGGATTCGTCTTTCTGCTTTTCTGGATCTACCATAGATTTATCGATCACAGTATGGAAAATTTTCCGTCCCGAATGTTGATCCTTTTTGGCGTACTGGTACTGATCTACTCGTTTCACATCTATTTTGGAATTCCGGCGATTCTTAATTTCACCAATTTTTTCAGCCCAAAATATTATGCCGGTTTCAGGTGGCTTCCTTCGTTCGGCGATTTTTTCCTGATCGCCTCGCTAGCCTTCTTCTGGAGCCTGGTTTTCGTAAGACGGTTCACGCTTCACCCTAAATTTCAGAAGCAGACGTTTATACTTTCGTTCATTTTCGTGTGCTTTCTTTACCAGGGAGTGGGTCTTATGATCGGCAATTTAATTGAAAATAGCAACATCACCTACAAACTATACCGGATCACCGACATCAATCAATATAGCATAGGCAGCTATCTGTCCATTGCATTGTTGTTGTTTTCAGTGTTCCTGATCAACCACAAGGTCATCGAGAAGGGGGAAGGGCTGATCAGCCCCGAGTACTCGGGGGCATTCCTGAAGTTCCATCTGTTTGTGGTTCCTGTATTAATCGTACTGAGTATTCTGTTTCAAATCACTGAAATTTATTTGTTGACACTCTTTTTCTCAGTCAACCTGGTCCAGCTTCAGTTAAAGAAATTGCGGATAACCAGCTTTTCACTTTCATATGCCATATTATTCATTTCCCTTTTTTCTATTGCGAGTCTGATCGTTATCTATCAAACGGTGAAACAGCATGAATTAAAGATTCAACGACTCATGGCAGTGAACTTGAGTTCAGAACAGGATCCGATCGCAGAAGTATTCCTCGCCAACACGCAAAAACAATTAGATAACGATTCGCTCATCCAGTCCCAGCTTATTCCTCCCTATAAAGACCTTGAAAATTACCTTTCACGCACCTACTTCGGTGGATATTTCCGGAAATACGACATTCGGTATTATTTCTGTACCCAAACCGACAGCATATTCGTTCAGGCCGAAAATGTATTTCAACCCTGCTTCCCTTTCTTTGAAAAGATGATCAGCCACTCGGGAACAAAAATTGCGGGCAGCAATTTCTATTTAATGAACAATATGGACGGGAGAGTGTCCTACCTGAGCAAGGTCCATTATCCCCTGGCCGGTAATTCAAACGGCATCTCGATATACATTGAACTGAACTCCAAGACTTTCTCCGAGGGTATCGGCTTTCCTGAATTGCTCATGGATCGCTCAATCATCAAACCTTTCAGGTACAAATACCTATCCTCTGCCAGGTATTTCGAAAACGAACTGGTGAACCGTTCGGGCAATTACATCTACAATAATAATCTGAAATCATACAACCTTGGAAACTCTGATGCTGAATTTGATCTCAGGGAATGGGACGGATACAATCATATAATATACCGGGTTGACAAGCGAAGCTATATCATCGTCAGTAATCCTCAACTCCGTTTTATCGATTACCTGATTTCGTTCCCCTACATTTTTGTCTTTTACTTTGTATTTGTACTGATAGCCACCCTGATAGGGAACCCGCTTTTCCGTAAGATGATCATTCCTCACGATCTGCGCTTTCGTATCCAGGCTGCAATCATTTCTGTGGTGCTTATCTCCCTGCTCTTTGTGGCTGCAGGAACTATCTACTATAACATTCAGGACTACGAAAATCGCCATCAGCAGGAACTATCTACTATAACATTCAGGACTACGAAAATCGCCATCAGTCTGACCTCGACGAAAAGATTAAATCTATTTCCGAAGAAATCGAGAACCGCTTCATTTCGGTTAATACGATTACTCCCGATCTGCAGCAATGGCTTTTCACCGAATTGTATAATCTATCGAATGTTTTCCGAACAGATATTAACCTATACGACCTCAATGGTGGCCTGATTGCCTCCTCACGACCTGAGATATTCCGAAAGGCTATTACTTCCGAGAAAATGAATGCCATGGCCTTTTACCAGTTATCCGAAAAGTCCCGACTCAACTTTCTTCAACCTGAAAAGATAGGCAAACTATCCTATTTATCTGTTTACGAACCAATACAGAACGACAGAGGTGACTACCTGGGATACCTGAACCTGCCCTATTTTACGCGTGAGGATGAATTGAAACAGGGAATTTCAACGTTCATCGTAGCTTTCATCAACCTCTACCTGATCCTGTTCCTGACCAGCGTGATCATGGCCATCTTCTTATCCAATAAAATAACCCTCCCGCTGAGTCTGATCCGAAAAAAACTCAAAGGTATCCAACTGGGTAAAAAGAATGAACAGATCAATTACGATGCAGAAGATGAAATTGGCCTTCTGGTGAAGGAATACAACCATAAAGTGGACGAACTTGCCGAAAGCGCCGAACTGCTCGCCCGTTCCGAACGGGAATCGGCCTGGCGTGAAATGGCCAAACAAGTCGCTCATGAAATCAAAAACCCGCTCACGCCCATGAAGCTTAACATACAATACTTGCAGCGGGCCAAAGAGGAAGGGAATGAACACTACGATGACTTTTTCGACCGTGTAACTAAAAACCTGATCGACCAGATCGATACTCTTTCAGGCATAGCGACCGAGTTCTCAAACTTTGCCCAAATACCAAAGGCTAAAAATGAAGTATTTAACCTGATTGAAGTGCTTCAGAATGTGGTTTTACTATTCGAACCTAATCAAAACCTGCACTTTTCGCTTGAAACGGATAACCTTTCCGAGGTACTTGTGTTTGCCGATAAAGAACAACTTTCAAGAGCATTCCTAAATCTGGTCAAGAACGGAATCCAGGCTATTCCTGCCGGTCAGAAAGGCGAAATCAGCATCACTGTAAACAAAATCCAGTCCGTGGCCCTGATCTCCATCAGCGACAATGGCACAGGGATTAGCAAGGATGCCGAAGACCATCTTTTTGAGCCCAACTTCACCACCAAGACCAGCGGAATGGGCCTGGGCCTGTCTATTGTGCGCAATATCCTCAACAACTTCAATGGCAAAATCTGGCACGAGACTTCCGAAACCGAGGGTACCAGGTTCTATGTCGAGATTCCTCTCCATCAACCAGCAATACTCCCTGAGAATAAAAAATAAGATTTTTATTTCAACACTTTTTATTAACTATTATAATCCCACGATGTCAAAGAACGATGTTCATAAAGGTAAATACTTCATGCTCAATAGCGGTATTTAGACCGAACTAACCCATCATAACCCGTTTTAGACCATTTGATAGGCAAGATCAAAGTCCGGGACTACTTTCTGGCGAATTTTTCGCACATATGGTATCTTTTGCGCAACAGGGCATGATGCGGGTCCCGCGATTTGTAATCGCGGAAGATTAAAAGCGATTAAAAATCGCCTGACCCCAATCCCGTCAGTCTGCCCAAATTCGTGTAATTCGTCATAATTCGAGTAACTCGAGTAATTCGTATTTACTCCATTTCCCCCATTTCCCCTTTACGCCAATACCAAAAAGGCATTTTCCCATTTTCTTCCGTTCTGCACATTTTGCACATTTTGCACGTTCTGCACGTTCTGCCTTTATAGAAATTTTCGTCTTATTTACTTTCTAAAGGTAATTAAGCTCAAAGTCCTGGACTACCCTTTGGTGAATTTTGCGTCCATACGGTATGTTTTGCGCAGCCATGCATGATGCGGGTCCCGAGATTTGCAATCGCGGAAGATTAAAAGCGATTAAAAATCGCCTGACCCCAATCCCGTCAATCTGCCCAAATTCGTGTAATTCGTCATAATTCGTCATAATTCGTGTAATTCGTTTTTATTCCAAAACGAAAGAAAGCCTGAATATCAATGAATGATTTCAGGCTTTCTTTTTTGCTCTTCTTAAATTTTTTTAATGCCAGGGACCACTATGTCCACCTCCACTGGGGGGGGTAGTTTTAGGTGGAGGTGCCGGTGAAGCTGCATGAGCTTTATTCGGGTTACTCAACAGAACCATCATGGTTGCTGCCGAAGCAGCAATATACCCGACTTTCAGAATTGCATCTTTCCGCGAGATCTTTTTCCCCTCACTCCCTGAAGGGTTTCTTTTAACAGTTTCATTCCTTTTGTTTTCCATATCCATACATTTTAAAATTGGTTTATTGTATCGTTATTACTCTCTCACAGGTATTTTAAATCCTTGCGATTTCCCGTTATCCTTAATAAACAGCAGGTACATCGCCGATTTAATATTAGGTGTCCTGATCACATTCAAATTTCCCTCATTAAGTTTTTTAACCAGTATTTCTCTTCCCTGGATATCATACAGGGTCGCAATCGCCTGGTTACTTACTTGTCCGGATAAACGTATTTCAACATTTCTGACTGCATAGGCACTTAGTTTTCCGGTAAAATAATTCATATCCAAACCGGTACTCAGGTAGGAAGTATGAAGTTTAAACCGGTCTGAAAGACTTGAATTGGCAGCAACCGATGCGTTATATACATCTTTGGAGAGATCGGTAAACGACTGGTTTAGTTTGTCCTCCAGAATGATCATGCAATCTGAAGGAAGATTCAGTGATGTGGCAGAAAAGACCACGTCGCCACCGGTTTTAAAATCAAGACCTATCGGAATGATCATACTGCTATAATCATTTGAAGGTAAAGCCTGAATAGCGAACGGAATTCCGTTATCCTCTACCAGTCGGGAGTAAATCAACAAGTCAGACCCTCCTTTAAGCAAACCGGCATCATAGGTAGGATCCAATCCTTTGGTCATTCCACTGTTAAAAGCGATAACGGTTGAGCTCTTCTGGCTGTTAGCCGAAACTTCCAGATTAATAGTCGGCCATACATTCTTTGCCGATTTTAAGTCTAAATCAGGTTGATGGATTTGCATCCTTGAATTAAAACCAACAGAAGCCGCTGTAGTATTTGTTTTAACCAGGAAAGCCTGTCCTTGCTGGACATCAAAACCGGGAGATGCATTCGAAATAACCGTGTATTTTCCCGCCAGTCCATCATTGGCATCAAGGTTGTACCAGACATAAACGGCACTATAGATTGGATCAAGATTTCCTGTATTTGCATCTATAAAATCTGCAACCGTACTGCTGCTACTGTTATTAATCCCAATTGCCGAAGTGTAAGGGTTTCCGATACAGTTCCAACTGTCGGGAGTAACTGAGACCGTTTGCACTCCCGCGTGTAGATTCCCATTAAAAGTTACTGCACTGTTCTTATTGGTCCGTATACAGAATCCTTTACCTGTCTCCAGGGTTCCTGTCGTCGAATTCGTAAAATAATCGTTCCATACGTTGGCAGTAGGGTTATAATCCATCATAGCCCTGACAGTGCTATTCACAGCATCAGTTGCCACATTCGCATTGGTTCCAAGAAAACTTGCAATACTCTGACCCGAAACCGGTGATGCCACAATATGCCATGCGCCAGTTGTCATGTATCTTTTGGCAATTGCATTTCCAGCCCCTGAAGCTGTTCCGGTTATAAATGAACCTGTACCATTACCATCTGATAAAAGGATTAATCCGTTTACAGTTTTTATTTCTGTATTTCCAGTAACCGTCATTTGTCCATCAATCGGTAAGGTTATGATCGCTGGGATATGGATACGCAGGTTGCCGGCATTTGCTGTTGAACCACCGGGAACAGCAGCACTTCCTTCCCAAACAGATGTATTAACAGAATTATCCCAGTTTAAACCGCCCACCTGGGTCCATCCAAATTTTGTTGCATAAACCCTTCCAACATAGGTGTCAATAAAATTGGCAGGATCATAGTTATTCGGATTCATATAGACCCCATACCATGGACTTTGTGAAAGGTAATAAAATTGTTTTCCGTTCATATTACCTTCATTGAAAACAATCCCTGCTACACCAGTTTGGTCTGTAATTTTAACACTTACAGTAAACATGGTTTGGTAAGCTGTGGTTATTAAAGCAAAATCACTTGGGGAAGCATCCGAATTTGCATCGATGCCAGGGTTACAGTCAATGTTTAGATTCGATCCGTTAATAGATATTGGAGTGCTGTAATATAACAGCAAGGCAGGTATTATACTCCAGTCATTGGGGTCTGAACTTAATGTATTTTTGTTAAAATCCAGGTTGACATTACCTTTCCAGAAATAGGAGTTTTCATTTGCTTTAACTTCTACGTCAAACAGAAAATAATCAGTTCCTGATAGATTAGCTATTTCAGGATTGGTGAAGCGATAGCTCAGTTGGGTAGTACCTTGTGGAATAACCGTTGCGGTTACCGGTGTACGGGTAGTCGAAACACATCCGGCATCACTGATCGCTTCAGCGTAATAAGTGGTTGTTGCACTAATTGTTGGATTCAGATTAGTAATTTCAGTTCCTCCGGTTGATGCATCATACCATTTTATTATTCCTGAACTGGCAGTAGCAGAAAAGAGAACCTGACCAGAAACAATCACTGAAGTCGGTGTAACGGAAGCAGATTGAATTATTGGTACTGTGGGCTGTGCATTAATGGTTACATTGGTTCCTGATGAGATACAACCTGCTGCACTCTTTGCTGTAACAGAGTATGTTCCTGCCGGTACCAGGGTGAATATACCGTTTGAATTGGTATAGGTTGTTCCGTTGATGCTGTAAGTCATCCCTGATCCTGTAGGAGCAGTTACGGTTATTGTCCCGGTTGCAACGGCACAGGTTGGCTGTAATGTTGCGGATACTGTTGGCGTTGCCGGAGTAATTGGCTGTGCATTAATGGTAACACTTGTAGCCTGGGAAATACAGCCTGCTGCACTCTTTGCTGTAACAGCGTATATTCCTGCCGGTACAAGGGTGAATATACCGTTTAAATTGGTATAGGTTGTTCCATTGATGCTATAAGTCATTCCTGTTCCGTTTGGAGCAGTGACGGTTATTGTACCTGTTGCAACACCACAGGTCGGTTGCAGGGTAGCACTTGCTGTTGGTGCAGCCGGAACAACCGGGCCTGACACAGTAGCATTAACCCCGGTTGCCGAACTTACACCATTAACTGTAATCTGTAAATTAGTATAGGTTCCTGCAGGCGCTGCGATCGTTGCAGCATTGCCCGAAACGGCCACACTGGTAAAACTCCCTCCTGTGTAATTAATGATATAGTTTCCATCAGGCACATTGGTAAAAGTTAATGGAATACTTCCGTTTCCGCCACAGGTCACAGGATTTATAATTGTTCCAACTACAATTGATGGTGTTGCCTGGGATGACCCTACCGAGCCATTGATATAATACGTTGACTGCGGGGTGTCGTTGAGAACATTGTTTGATAAAGGATCTGCATATTCACAGGATTCCCCGTTGTCAATCCAACTCAATGCGGTTGTACCTCCCAGATAAGTGAAATTCAGTGTAAAAAACACAGAACCATTGATGAGACTATACCCTATCGCATTGTTATTGCTTCCACCAATGAGGATAGTACCTGATTGTGGATTTGTTATTTTTAAACCCGGAAAACCACCAGTATTGGTGGCAGGCTTAAAAGTAAGTACCGATGGATCGTATTGCAATCGCAATGATACCGCACCGATATTGTTAAAACCTGTTACTGTAACAGGAACACCAATTGTAGCCCCTACACTTGCGGTAATTGCAGGAGCAGTAGTAACCGGACTAACATTGTCAATAAATTTTAATGAGCCTGATTTGTAATACGTACTGGTGGGTGAATCATTTAATGCATTTAATAATGAACCATCAAAATAAATACATCCTGTGCCTGACTGATCGTCGTCGAAGCTAAGAATTGAAGTTCCGAATCCCACTTTGTTAAATGTAATGTAAAACATTACCGATCCATTGGTCAATGTTGTACTTGCACTAGGGTACCAACCAAAACGGATTTCTCCCGGGACTGATAAATTAACATCAATAGATGGATCCATGTCAGGACCTGGTATAACATCTGTGGCTGTCGCTATGGCCGGGTCATACAAAATTTTCATGTTACAGCTACCAATATTGGTGAAATTTGTTGCTGTAATTGGGACATTGACTGTTGTTGACGCTGTAGCTAACGTTCCAAGAGTAGCGATTGGTGCGTTCTGTGCGCTAAGGTTCATCGTTAACCCGATGAATAGCATGGAAAAGAAAGTAATGATGAATTTCATAGTCTGATTTTTTAATGTGGCTGAATACCAATTTTATATCATAAGAATATCTTTCAGTGTGGTTCAGGGAAGTATGCTAAGATTCCAGTTATAGGAACCCTTTTCAAGTAATAGGAATGAAATAATGTCGAATCAATTTTTCATTTAACCCCTGACTGCGGCTGCTATCGTGTACCTACAAATAGAAATTTATACCATGGTTAAAAAACCTTATTTTAAGGAAATTAACCTCAGTAGAAAAGGAAATAACCAATAGATTCATACCTTATTACCTTCCTGCCCCCTACCCCCTACCCCCTGCCCGACGCAGGCAGGGATGCAGACGGGATTTATGAAAGTCGGAACTAAGGTCACCTTAGTAGAAAAGGAAGGCGAAAAGAAGAAACACCTTCCCGGCAAGCCGGGATTGATTTACAGACAGATTAATAAGGTTGAACATATGGGCTATCGTGTTTTCTACTTAGGTTGCCAAATAAAAATAAGGTTTCATCTAACGCGGTAAATTCATTTTTTGAGTTTGAATAATAGATGTAATTACTAATTCTTACCCAAACCAAACGTTATGGACACAACTTTAATTCTTCGTGAGTGAAATGATTAAATGAAAAATACAGAGAACAGGAAATTGAATTCCCGTTCTCTGTAAAAGAACTGATTACTGTTTAACCATACGGACTGTCTTTGTAAAGACACCGTATGGACTTTCAACCTTCAGTATAATCAGATAGACACCAGGAACTAATTTTTCTCCCTCCAGGTTCGAGATATATTCACCTGCAATCTGCTCCTGATTCGAGATTAACCTTATTCTGTTACCAAGGATACCGGTAACTTCCAGACTGACATTACCCGTGAAAGGAAGCGTGTACTTAATGCTCGCATTCGCTCTGAACGGATTGGGGTAACAGATCATGGTCAATTCAGACGGCTTTTCAGGAATTGTAATTGCACCTGTTTCATTCTGTTTCAATTGCAATCCATCCA
>TBL_comb47_HYPODRAFT_10002423_pt1 | contig 23039 bp, 18 predicted proteins | sample TroBogypolimnion_40_FD_10682 | JGI IMG/M metagenome (IMG submission 10682)
AACGTCGGCTACTAGTCAATAAATATTTTAATTTATTTTTTCATAATGATGGCTACAAATGAAATCGAAAATGGAATGTAGACCTACGGGAATAAGGCTTCCGCGTCATTTAAGCCAAGAACGCCCGACATGACTGCCGCCCTCTTGCTCGACACTTGCGCATGGCTGGATGCCTTTGCGGCCCCCGAATTACTCAAACCCTCCGTGCGCAAACTCCTCGCCGCAGAGCGACTGGTTCTCATCTCGGCCATAAGTCTGATAGAAGTGGCGCGCAAGGAAGCCAAAGGAGAGTTGCTTTTCGAGATGCCGCTCGCCAAGTGGTTCAAACTTGCGCTGCCGGCTCACTGGGTGCGTGTCTTGGAGATCACACCCGAAATCGCCATCGACGCCACGCGTCTCCCCGCTTGGCTCCACAAGGACCCCGGGGATCAAATCGTGGTCGCCACCGCCCGCCAGCACCGCCTCAAAGTGCTCACCTCCGATGCGAAAATCCTCAAGTACCGGCACGTCGCAAGCATCGCCTCTCGCAAATCCTGACTGCGATTAGAGGGCCACGGGCGGGCCGCCCGTGAGATTCTTTGCAACACGGGCGAGCCGCCCGTGCCCCTCTTGCTTGCTTCCTGGCGCAAAATTGCCATTGGCAGTCCGGCGCAAACCCGCTTTACTTCCGCTGCCCGGAACCCCCAGCCCCAGCCCCCTCTCCTGCCATGCCCCAAGCCGTCATCGATCCCGAAGAAGTCCGCCGCTTCGCCGCGGAATTGAAACGATTCAACGGCGACCTGCGCGAGCGCACCGCCTCGCTGATGGCCCGCTTCACCGCGCTGGGCGACACCTGGCAGGACCAGGAACAGGAGAAATTCTCCGGTGAATTCATCCAACTCATGAAGACCCTCAAAGCCTTCCTCGAACTGTCCGAACGCCACACGCCCTATCTGCTGCGCAAGGCCGACCGCATCCAACAGTACCTCGACCAACGCTAACAGCCGCCTCGCCTCCCCCACTCCGCCATGTCCAACCAAGCCAGGATTTCCTCCATCGATGCGCTTGAAGGCTTCCGCGCCGAGCTGATCCATTACATCGAAAAAGCCCGCGTCGCCCTCGAGGACATGACCGGCGAGGCCCGCCGCACCCGCACCTGGCTCGACGTGGATCGCACCCAACATTGGGCCGCCCAGATCAAGAAACTCACCAAGCTGCTCCACCAGGCCGAGGAGGAACTCTACAGCGCCAATCTAACCAACCCGCGCGCCGCCAACGCCATCCAAAAGATGGCCGTCGCCAGGGTCCGCCTCAAGCTCGATGAGGCGGAGGCCAAAATGCACGTCATCAAACGCTGGCGCCAGGTTTACGACAACCGCACCGCCCCGCTGCTGCGCCAGCTCGAACCGATGTTCTTCCGCGTCGGCCAGCAACTGCCCAAGGCCGTCCACTCGCTCGGCGAGTCGATCAAAATCCTTCAGGACTACGCCGAAGCCAGCCGCCCCGCCCAGCGCCAGCCCGCGCCGCCACCCGCTTCCGAATCCCCTTCACCCGAGTCCACGCCATGAGCCTATCCGCCAGCAAGGGCCTGCTCACCGACGCCACCCGCCAGCTCCAGGCGCGCTGGTCGGACACCCGCAACTCGTGGCGCGACCACAAGGCCACCGAATTCGAGGACCTCTATCTAACCGACCTGTCCGCCGCCGTCAGCACCACCCTGCGCGTCATCGACGAACTCGATCAATTGCTCCAGAAAATCCATGCCGACTGTGAATGACCCCATGACTCCGGGCCGCGTGCTTGACCGTCTCCAGGCCCTCAAGGCCGGCATCGCCTCCACCCTCGCCAACGAGGATGAACTGACGCAGGCCCGTGCCGCGCGCATGACGGTTGTTAGGCGCGCCAACACCCAGCGCGAGGAAAGCGAAACCGCCAAAACCGCCGCCCAACTCTCCGAACTTGCCACCACCCACCGCCAGCATCTGGAACGCGCCCAAGTCGCCTTCGAGGCCCGTGGCGCGTGGATTCAGAGAGCCTATCACAACAGCCGCAATTCCCTCGCCCAGCGCCTGCAAGACCGCAAGGACCGCCGCATCGGCCATGTCCAAGGCACCATCCTGCGCAACCGCAAGTCGCGCAAGGAGGAACTCGCCCACGCCACCGAAGCCCACCGCGACTTCCAGGAATTGTTAGTCGCCGACCGCAACCTGCGCCACCAACTGCGCGACTCCGCCCTGCGCGCGCTGCGCTCGTTCCGCTTCTATCTGCGGCCGCTGTTCCACGGTCGCTCCCCGGTAATGGATGAGGCCACCTCCAAACTCGATGCCGAAGCGCTCCACACGGCATCGCTTGACCAACTTGCGGCCTTGCGCGGTGCCGTCGAGGCCGTCGGCCGCCAGCCTCTAACCAGGTTTTTCCGCTGGGTTCCGCTGCTCGCGCTCGCCTTGTTAGCCGCGGCCATCCAACTGTGGCCGGCCTGGCGCTCCGGGGCCGCAATGGGCCCGTTCCAAACGCCCTTGCTCATCACCGAGGGCATGTTGCTGGCGCTCTGGCTGCTAGCCATGGCGCTGGCCATTCCCGGCGCGCGGCGCGCCGGCCGCGCCCTGGCAATGGCCCGCGCGCTGGCCATTGCTGCCGAAAAGGCCTCCGCGGCACGCATCCTCGACCTCAGCGCGGAAATCCAGGACAAGGAGAAACAACAGGGCGAGGACCTCAGTGAAACGTTCCGCGAATCCGGCTCCGAGTGGCTCGCCAGCATGCGCGACGGTCAGAAAAAACTCGACAGCAAACTCGCCCGCCTCCCCGCCAAACTCGATCACCTTCACCAACGCAACCTCGCCAGGCTCAACCACGCCTATCAACAAGCCTCCCAACGCGTCAACGACCACGCCGCCGCCCTCGCCCATGACCGCAAGCTCGCGTTCACAGATGCCACCGCCGCCATCGATGCCGAGGTAAATGCCTCCATCCAAACCATGATCCAGCCCTGGCAGCAGGACGTGCTGCAAGCGTGCGAACAGTTGTCATTGTTAGAAACAGGCTCGCACACCGCTTTCCCCGCGTGGTCCGCGGACGCCTGCTCTAACTGGACGCCGCCCGCCGCCGCGCCCGCCGCCGTGCGCATCGGCTCGATCCAGGTTGACCTAGCGAAAATGTCGGCGCGGCTGCCGGCCTCGCCACAGTTCGCCCTAAGCGGCCACACGGCCTTTGCCGCGCCCTTCACGCTGGGCTTTCCCGACCACGGCTCGCTTTTGATAGAAACCGGCGGCGACGCAGGTGCCGCCGCCACCACCGTGCTCAACTCAATCGCCCTGCGCTTGCTGGCCAGTCTGCCGCCGGGCCGCGCCTCGTTTGTGTTCATCGATCCGGTCGGTCTCGGCCGCGACTTCGCCGGCCTGATGCACCTGGCCGACTATGAGGAAACGATGATCGCCCATCGCATCTGGACCCAGACCACGCAAATCGAGGAGCGTCTATCCGAACTCAACGAACATATCGAAAAGGTCATTCAGATGTACCTTCGCAATGAATATGCGACCATCGCGGATTACAACGAACAGGCCGGCACCATCGCCGAGAAGTACCGCTTCCTGGTAGTGGCGGGCTTTCCCGCCGCCTTCAGCGAAACCGCCGCCAAACGCCTGTTAGCCATCGCTTCCAGCGGCGCGCGCTGCGGTGTGCATCTGTTGATTCATCGCGACTTGCGCCAACCCGCGCCCGACCCCGCGCTGGACGGCGAGTTGCGCCGCGCCTGCATCCGCGTCGCGCTCGACGGCAAAGGCGCGAAGTTGTTGGATTGGCCGCTGGGCGCCAACACGGTCACCTTCGATCCGCCGCCCACCGATCACGACGCCACCACCCTCATCCACCGCATCGGCCGCGCCAGCATCGACTCCAACCGCGTCGAGGTGCCCTTCGCCCAGATCGCCCCCTCGCCGAGCGAATGCTGGCACCTCGACACCACCGCCGAGTTGCGCGTGCCCATCGGGCGCACCGGCGCGAAGAAACTCCAGATGCTGGCCATCGGCAAAGGCACTCGCCAGCACATGCTGGTGGCCGGCAAGACCGGTTCCGGCAAGTCCACGCTGTTTCACGTCATCATCACCAACCTCGCCCTGTGGTGCAGCCCGGAGCAGGTCGAGTTCTATCTGGTCGATTTCAAAAAGGGCGTCGAGTTCAAGTGTTATGCCTCAAAACACCTGCCGCACGCCCGCGTCGTCGCCATCGAGAGCGACCGCGAGTTCGCACTCAGCGTGCTGCAACGCGTCGATGCCGAATTGAAGCGCCGCGGTGAATTGTTCCGCCGCGCTGGTGCCCAGGATCTATCCGGTTTCAAGAATGCCGACGGCGCCCAGCCCATGCCACGCACCCTGTTGCTCATCGACGAATTCCAGGAATTTTTCACCGAGGACGACGCGGTGGCGCAGGAGGCGTCACTATTGTTAGACCGGATCGTCCGCCAGGGCCGCGCCTTCGGCATCCATGTGATCCTCGGTTCGCAAACCCTCGGCGGTGCCTACACCCTTGCCCGCGCCACCCTCGGCCAGATGGTCATTCGCGTCGCACTGCAATGCAACGAGGCCGACGCCCATCTCATCATGGACGACGACAACCCGGCGCCGCGCTTGCTCACGCGCCCCGGCGAAGGCATCTACAACGACCAGTCCGGCGCGCTCGCCGCCAACAGCCCGTTCCAAATCGTGTGGCTGCCGGAAGCCGAGCGCGACGCCATGTTAGATCGGGTCAACGCCTTCGCCCGGCGCAGCGGCAAGCCGGTGCCCACGCCGATTGTCTTCGAGGGCAACGCCCCTGCCGAGGTGCGCGACAACGCGGAACTCGCCGCGGCCATCCGCAGCCACCCCACCACCCGTCCGCCCACCGCCCGCGCCTGGCTCGGCGCGCCCAACTCGATCAAGGGCCCCACCGCCGCGCTGTTCCAACGCCAGAGCGGCAGCCATCTCCTCATCACCGGCCAATCCACCGAGCGCACCATCACCCTCGCCGGCATCGCGTTGCTCTCGCTCGCCGCGCAGTTTCCGCCCGACGCCGCCGAGTTTGTCATCCTCGACCCCCACGACCCGGCCTCGGACACCGCCAGTCTGTTCCAACGTCTTGCCGCCATCCTGCCCCACTCCGTCCGCATCGCCAGCCCCGCCGACGCACCCGCCCTTCTATCCGAATTGGCAGCCTCCCTCGACGCCCGCGCCGCCACCTCCGGCCGCGATGCCCCGGAAATTTTCCTCATCATCCACGACCTCCAACGGTTCAAGGCGCTGCGCCCCGACGACGATTTCCGCTTCGCCCTCGACGACGACGCGAGCGCCGGCCCCAGCCCGGCGCAGGCGTTTGCCAACCTCCTCAACGAAGGCGGCCCGGCCGGCATCCACGTCATCGCCGCCATCGACACTTGGAACAACGTCAGCCGCTGGATCCCCCGCAAGCTGTTAGGCGAGTTCGAAATGCGCGTGCTGTTCCAAATGAGCATCAACGACTCCTCAAACCTGATAGACTCGCCCGCCGCCTCCACCCTCGGCATGCACCGCGCGCTGTTCCACAACGAGCACTACGGCACCCTCGAAACCTTCCGCCCCTACGCCATGCCCGACCCCGCCTGGCTCGAAGAACTCGCCGCAGCCGTCGCATTGTAGCGGCGGTCTGTGACCGCCGTTAGCCCAAGAGGTGCGCATCCACACCTCGTCCGACCCGTCCGACGACGACGGCCCCCTCAGCTAGCCCTCTCGCGAGCACGCCCCAAGGACGCCTCCACCCCGCGACATTCCGCGGTCCGATCGGACCTCAGGATGTCGCGAGGCGGCGGGCGGGCCTTTCGAACCCATCAATGAGGTGCGATTGACGTCACCTGGAATGCCGTTAAACTGCCGACATGACCCGCACGCAAATCCAACTGCCCGACGAAATGCTCGCCCGAGCCAAGACGCTGTGCGAGGCCCGTGAAATATCGCTGGCCGAGCTTGCCCGCCGCGGCATCGAATACATTCTCAGCGTCTATGCCCCGGACCCCGGTGCCAATCACGATTGGCAGCCCCCCAAGCCGCGCAAGCTCGGCTGGATGGGGCTCAACGACGCGGAAATCAAGGCGCAAGCGCAAATCAGCACCTCCGAACTTTCCCTCGTCAAACCCCGCAGGAAATCGTCCCATGCTCTCGATTGATAGCAACCTGTTGCTACATTCCCTTAACGAGGATTCGCCGAGCCATCCGGCGGCCTACGCGTGGCTGACATCCATGACACCCGCTCCGCCCTCACCCTACTTGCGCACGGTGTCAGGGAATTCGCCACTGCGAATGTCAAGGATTTCGGCGGGCTGGGATTCAAGCGGGTGTGGAATCCGCTCCTCCCGTCCTGACGGGCATGCGCGTCAAATTAAGGGGATGAGGGTCGAGAAACCGCGAGGTTCTGGGAAATAGTGCCTGAGAATACCACTGAGACACTGAGCCCCACTGAGGCCACTGAGAAGAGATTTGGTATTATTTTAGTGGTTTCAGTGGTCCTCAGTGCCATCAGTGGTTACATTCGCCGCTCCACCCGTGACATAAGCACCGTGTTTGAATTCAACGCCGGTTCCTGATCAGGAGGCATTTCCTAAGAATTCCCCGCCTCGGGTGTTATACGCATTGTGCTGGGAACGCTTTTTCGCCAATATCCTGTCACAAAAAGGTCTCCTCGCGTCAATTTCACTGAACCCGTCTGCCCTCGCCATGAAAGCACTAACCACCAGCCTGCTCCTTATCATGTCCACCCTGCTCGGTTACTCCGCCCCCCGTGATGCCGCATGGAACCAAGTGAAACAGCACCTCAACAAGGACTTGCCCAAGTCGGCCGTCGAGGTGCTCAAGACCATCGACCAGCAAGCGCGCGAGGAAAAAGCCTGGCCCGAGGCGGTCCGCGCCACGGCGCAACGGGTGTTGTTGGAAGGGCGCATCGCCGAGGGCCGGGACGCCATCGGCCGCATCAAGGGCATGGACGCCGAACTGGCCAAGGCCCCCGAACCGATGCAGCCGATGCTCCAAACCATCCAGGCGCTGTGGCTGTGGGAGTATTTCTACCAGAACCGCTGGCAGTTCATGCAACGCACCCAAACGGCCGACAAACCGGGCAATGACATCCAGACCTGGGACTTGAAACGCATTCTCGCCGAAATCGACGGACGTTTCACCAAGGCCCTGACCAACCGCGAGGCGCTCCGCAAAACCGCGATCGGCGACTATGACATCTTGCTAACAAAAGGCACCGCGCCGGATGCCTTGCGCCCCACGCTCTACGATTTCCTGGTCCATCAGATCCTCGACTTCTATGCCATCGAAGAGCAGGTGAATGCCGCCGCCGAGGATTCCTTCACCTTCAACAATAGCTCGCCGGCGTTTGGCACCACCGCCGAGTTCCTCGCATGGAAACCCGAAAGCACCGATGAGANATCATGGAAGCTCCAGGCGATCAAACTCTATCAGGAGTTGCTGGCCTTCCATCAGGCGGACGTCTCGCCACGCATCCACGTCGATTTGCAACGCCTCGGCTGGGCCAAGGACGCGGTCACCGGAGAGCACGCCGACAAGCGCCTGGAAGAACGCCTGCGCGAAATCATCAAGTCCGCCGACGGCAACGAACTCCAATCCCTGGCCCGCGCCAACCTGGCCCATCTGCTCATCGGCCAAAAGCGCATGACCGAGGCCCGGGAGATTGCCATCGCGGGCCGCGAGGCATTTCCCGATTCAACCTTCCGCGCGATGTGCGTCAATGCCATCGAAGCCATCGAGGCCAAGGAGATTTCGCTCTCAACCGAGCTGGTATGGAACGCCGCCAAACCGCAGTTCGAGTTGCAGTATCGCAATATCAGCAAGATCTGGTTCCGGCTCTATCCGAAAAGGTGGAGCCCGGGTCACGGAGATTACAGCGACTTTGATGACGACGAAAAATCACTCAAACGACTCCTGGCGGGCAAACCGCTCAAGGAGTGGTCGGTGGACCTTGAAGCCACGCCCGACTATCTGGCCAAGACGCGGGCCTTGGACGCGCCCCTCGATGGCGCCAAGGGCTGCTACGAACTGGTCTCCAGCGCCAACGCGGAATTTTCGCTAGGCAGGAACCGCATCGACTCCAGCCGCGTTTGGGTCTCCGATCTGGCACTCTCCACCGGCTCGGCGCAGGGCCGCCACGAGGGATTCGTTAGGAACGCGTTAAGCGGCGAACCGGTCAAAGGTGCGAAAGTGGANCTTTGGACCTATAACAACAAACCCAACGCCTGGGTGCTGAGTCAGACCACCGAAACCGATGGCAATGGCTTCTTTTCGGCAAAAGGCGAACGCTCGATACCGCGCGNGATCTATCAGGAAGACTCGATCGCGGGAGGACAANGCTGGTCCTACGACCGGGAGCGCGCCNACCGANACAACGTGGTCTATCTCTTCACCGACCGCGCGCTCTATCGCCCTGGCCAAACGATCCGCTTCAAGGGCATCGCCGCATTTTATGATCGCAATAAGAACGACTATCACACGGTCAATCAGAAAAGCTTCGAGGTGATCTTTGAAGACCACAACCGCAAGGAGATTTCCAAGCTCGCGGTGAAGTCCAACGACGTCGGGTCATTCGACGGCAGCTTCACCGCCCCCACCGACCGGGTGCTCGGCCAGGCCTTCATCCGCTGCGGCGACAACAACTCGCTGTTAATTCGGATCGAAGAATACAAACGCCCGAAATTCTATGCCGAGGTCGGCCCGGCCAAGGCGGAGCCCAAGCTCGGCGAAAAGGTCGTGGTCACCGCCAAGGCCCTGTCCTACACCGGCGCGGCGATTGATGGCGCGAAGGTCAAGTGGAGTGTCACCCGCAGCGCCATTTTGCCGGACTGGTGCCACTGGTGCTGGTGGTTCATTCCCCACGGCAGCGATGCCAAACAGATCGCCCACGGCGAACTAGTCAGCAAGGCGGACGGCACCTTTGACATCGAGTTTGTCGCCGAGCCCGACAAGGACATCGCGCCGAGCGAGGAGCCGGTGTTTTCCTATCAGGTGAACGTGGACGTCACCGACAGCACCGGCGAAACCCGCAGCGCCACCCGTGCTGTGAAGGCCGGCTACGTTGGAGTGAAGGCCTCACTCGTTGCGGACGCCTGGCAGGAATCCGCCAAGCCGGTGAAGCTAACGATCACCACGACCACCATCGATGACCTGCCGGTTGCCGCCAAGGGCACGGTGACGGTGCATCGGCTCAAGCAGCCCGCCACCGTCCTGCGTCCGCGTCTCACGATGCCATGGTATGGCCGCGACGAGCGCAAGGATCCGGCCAATCCCAACACCTGGGCACTGGACGAGGTGGTGCAGAAGAATGAATTCGCCACCGACAAGGAGGGCAAGGCCACCACCGAGATCAAGCTCAGTGCCGGGGAATACCGTGCGTTGTTAGACGCCACCGATGCCGCCGGCAGGAAAGTCACCGCGCTGCTGCCCTTGCGGGTGCTCAATCCGGAGGCCGCCACATTTCCAGTTAGAATCCCGCATCACTTCTCGATGAAGAGCCAAAAGGTGTTGCCAGGCGAGGAGTTCGTCGCCTTGTGGGGCACGGGCTATGACAAGGGCCGGGTCTATTTCGAGATCGAACACCGCGGCAAGATTCTGCGCAAAGGCTGGTCGGATGCGGCCAAGACCCAGGAGGTGCTGCGCTTCCCGGTGACCGAGGAACATCGCGGCGGCTTCCAGGTGCGCCTGTTGTTTGTGCGCGAGAACCGCACTTATGAAGAATCCGTCACGGTCGATGTGCCGTGGAACAAACATGATCTAACACTCAAGTTCGAGTCCATGCGCTCCAAACTCGAACCCGGCGCCAAGGAGACCTGGTCGGTGCTCGTCGAGGGCGCGGAAAAGGACGCGGTCGAGATGTTAGGGGCCATGTACGACGCCTCGCTGGATGCCTTCGCGCGAAATCAATGGACGGAGTCGCTCAGTCAGAATTTCTATCGGGACATCAACTGGCTTCATCTGGCCAGCGTGGGCGGGCTCGTCTCATTCCAGCAGTGGGACCGGAATTGGAACCCGCACACCGGCTACAGTCATCCGAGCTACCGGCATTTCGTCANGGANGTCTCAAACGACTGGTTCAGTCGTTCNGANGGCAGCGTGTGGTTTGAGNNNCGNCNNGGGCGGACACGGGGTATGGGANTTGGCAATGGCATTGGCGGCGGAGGTATTCGCTCATGGGCCCGGATGGAGGGAAAGGGTGCCATGATGGATGGCGACGCGTTCGCGGCTCCGGCTGCCCCAATGGCGGCCATGGCACCCATGCCTGAAAGCACGGTAGCCGGTGAAAAATCCGCTGATTTCAGGGCCATCCACGATCGCAAAGGCGAGGCACAGGAGGCACAGCCGCCAGGTGCCACGGATCTCTCGAAAGTCTCGGCGCGCAAGAACCTGCAGGAGACCGCGTTTTTCGAGCCGCATCTGACGACCGACGACAAGGGTATCGTGAAAATGACCTTCACCATGCCGGAGGCCCTGACCAAATGGCGCTTCATGGGATTTGCCCACGATGCGAAGCTGCGCTCAGGCTACCTCGAAGGCGAAACCGTCACCGCCAAGGATTTGATGACGCAACCCAACCCGCCGCGCTTCCTGCGCGAGGGCGATGAGATCGAATTCACGGTGAAAATCTCCAACCAAAGTGACAAGCCTCAAAGCGGCAAGGCCAAGCTCAGTTTCGCCGATGCGGCGACGCTGGAGTCGCGCGACGCGGCACTGGGCCTGACAAATCAAGAACAACCATTCGAGATTTCAGCGAAAGAGTCCAAGACCCTGGCGTGGCGCATCAAGGTGCCCGATGGAGCGGGCTTTCTCACCTACAAGGCGGTGGCCGCCGCCGACAGCCTGTCCGACGGCGAGGAGGGCATGATCGCGGTGCTGTCGAAACGCCAGCTTGTCACCGAGTCGATCACGCTGCCGATTCGCAACGTCGGGTCGCGCGAGTTTGAGCTGAAGAAGCTGTTGGAAAGCGGCAAGTCCGACACCCTCAAGAACGAGGCGCTGACCGTGCAGGTGGTGTCGCAGCCGGCGTGGTATGCGGTGATGGCGCTGCCCTATCTGATGGAATACCCGCACGAATGCGCCGAGCAAGTCTTCAACCGCTACTATGCCAATCAACTTGCTAGGCACATCGCGCAGAGTGACCCGAAAATCCACCGGGTGTTTGAGATGTGGCGCAATGCCCCCAAGACCTTGGACAGCCCGCTGCTCAAGAACCAGGACCTGAAGAGCCTGATGATCGAGGAAACCCCGTGGTTGCGAGACGCCAATTCGGAAACCGAGGCCCGCCGGAATGTCGGAGTCCTGTTCGACGACAACCGGCTCGACAGCGAGATGGCACGCGCCATGCAGCGCCTGCACGACATGCAACTCGACAGCGGTGCCTGGCCATGGTTCCCCGGCGGCCGCGCCAGTGACTACATCACGCTCTACATTGTCACCGGCACCGGACGCTTGAAACATCTCGGGGTGAAGGTCAACAACGATCTGTCGCTGCGGGCGCTGGATTGGCTCGATGGCCAGATCCGCCATACCTATCAGGAAATCAAGCGCAAGGATCGCGACAATGATAACTACAGCTCGTTCATCGCGATGTACTTGTATGGCCGCAGCTTCTATCTGGAACAACGGCCGATCGCCGGCGCCAACAAGGAAGCGGTGGACTATTTCCTCAAGCAAGGCGCGAGGTATTGGATGGACAACCCGAGCCTCATGACGCGCTGCCACACCGCCCTCGGCTTGTGGCGTTTCGGCGACAAGCAAACGCCGCCGGCCATCATCAAGTCGCTCAGCGAGAACGCGCTCAACACCGATGAACTCGGCATGCACTGGCGCCTCAATGAGGGCTACTATTGGAACCAGGCGCCGGTGGAAACCCAGTCGATGATCATCGAAGCCTACCGCGAAGTAGCGTCTGACATGAAGGCGGTGGACGATTGCCAGGTCTGGCTGCTCAAACAAAAGCAAACGCAAGGCTGGAAGACCACCAAGTCCACCGCCGACGCGGTCTATGCGCTCTTGTTAGGCGGCGACGTCAAGCGCCTCGCCTCCGACGCGCTGGTGAAGACCGAGCTGGCGGGTGTCGAGATCAAGCCGGAAAACGTCGAGCCCGGCACGGGTTTCTATGAGAAAAAATTCCATGCCACCGAGATCAAGCCGGAGATGGGCAAAATCAAACTCACCAAGACCGACGCCGGGGTTTCCTGGGGCTCGCTGCACTGGCAGTACTTGGAGGATGTTTCTAAAATCACCCCGCATGAGGGCACTCCCTTGGAAGTGAGAAAATCCCTCTTTGTCAAACGCATGACCAAGGATGGCGCCACACTCGAAGCCGTTGCGGGCGCACTCAAGCCCGGCGATGAAATCGTCACCCGCATCGAGATCCGCGTGGACCGCGACATGGAGTTCATCCATCTCAAAAACCAGCGCGGCAGCGGCGTGGAGCCGGTCAATGTCCTGTCCCAATACAAGTGGCAGGACGGCCTCGGCTATTACGAGATGACCAAGGACACCGCGGACCATTTCTTCATCGAGCGACTGCCGCGCGGCACCCACGTGTTTGAAACCAGCGCGCGCGTCCAATTGCGCGGCTCCTATCCGACAGGCATCGCCGAAATCCAGTGCATGTACGCCCCAGAGTTCAACAGCCACAGCGGAAGTGTGATGCTGAAGGTGGAGTGAAGACACGAAAATCATGAACCCGGCCACCGACATCGCGCCTGCGGCACCTGCCCAGGCCACTGCGTTCCTCATGTCGATGCTGGACGAGGTGCAGCACTATTTCATGAACGAATTGGAGGGCGGGGTTGCGGCGCTTGCCGGCCACCCCGAATCATGGGCGTTCGTGGGCATGGACATCGAACAAGCTCTGGCGCAATTGGGATTTGCGCGCGGCTTTTTCCCTGCCGGCGCGGCACCCTCCTTCCTGGATTGTGGCGCGGGGCTGGGCTTCATCGGCATGTTGGCGCGGGGCCTGGGATTCAGGCCTGCCGGCATCGAGCTGAGCCGCAGGTATGTGGAAATTGCCGGAAGAATGTTTCCGTGGGCGCAAGTCGCCGAGGGCGATGTGCTGACCTATCCGGATTACGCCGGGCACGACGCGATTTTTTATTACGGCCCGTTCAAGGATGAAACCCTGCAAGCGCGATTCGAGCAAAAGGTGGAAGCCGAGGCCAAGGCGGGGGCGATCATCATCGCCAACCGCAAGGTCTCGGCGGCTTGGAGGCGCTCGACCGATTTCCGCTTGCTCAAGGACGACGGCTTCATGGGTTGCATCATCCAAAAGGTGCACGCGGCTTGAAAATTCGCGGCTGCCGGGTTTTTTGATTGACTTATGGGACAGCAGCGCTAGGCATGCGGAAGCAGATTGCGAAAAGTCAGTCCTAACATCAAAATCCATGAAAAATCAGATTCAGACAAGTCAACGGGTTGTGGCCATGAGTGGAGTGGCCATGGCGGTCCTCGCCTTGAATGCCTGTGCGCCGACCTCAGACGGGCAGCTTGCCCAAGCCCAGGGAACTGGGATCGGAGCGGTGGTCGGAGGTGGGCTGGGAGCCATCATCGGCAATAATTCCAAAATCGGCACCGGGGGCGGGGCCCTCGTCGGAGCCGCCATAGGCGCTGGGGCAGGTTATGCCTATGGGACGCATGTAGCCAATCAGAAAGCCAAGTACAAGACCACCGAACAATGGCTGGACGCCTGCATCGCCGACGCGGAGAAAAAGCGCCAGGCGGCGGTTGCATACAACCATGCGATGGATAACCGCCTGGCGCAACTGCGGGTGCAAGTGCGGGATGCCAAGGCGGGCGGCAATCAGGCCGAACTCAAGAAACTCAAGCAGCAAATTCTGGCGGAGCATTCCAAGGCTGAGGAACAGGTGGCTGCCACCAACAAGGAAATCCAGGTGCAACAGGTCGCCGTCAAGGATGGCGGCAATTCGTCGCGTTCCAATGAGTTGCGCTCGAAGTTGAGCGATCTGGGGTCAGCCAACGCGTCCACCAAGCGCAACGCCCAGAGCCTGGCCCAACTCGGCAATTCCACCGGCGTATGAACTCCAAACCCAATCCAATGAGTATGAAAACAAAATCCGCCAACCGCTTGGTCCGCGCCGCCTCACTTGCGGCTTGCCTCGCTTGGCCCCTGCTGGTGTCATCCTGCCAAACCACCGGCGACCCGAGCACCGGCGGCATTTTCTGGAGTGAACGCAAGGCCCAGGACCGCCTCAACGAGCGGCAGGCCAAGCTACAGCAGGTTGACGAGCAAACGGCCGACGCCAAGAAAAAAGCGAAAGCCAAGCAGGCCGAGGCCAGCAAATTGCAACAGCAGTGAGGTACGGCAGGGCAGCGGCGTTCCGGATGACGGTGCCGGTGCTGGCGGTGTCGTCCTTGTTGCTGATGGGCGCGGGCGTGTCGGCGCAAGAGGATCCGGCGGTGCTGCGGCAGCAGGCGGCCGCCGAGCGGCTGTGGCAGAGTTTTCTGACGATGTATCAGAAGGTGTCGTTGGAGCCGCTGGCAGCGCAGGCCTTGGATTTGAAGGGCCGCGAGGCCTTGCTCGCAGTGGCGGGACCAAGCTACCGCGACTGGAAGGCGGAGCGCGCGGCGAACCTGCCGGACCTCTTCAAGGCGGTCCGCAAGGCCGATCCGACGCTCAAACCCTTCGAGCTGATGGAACGGATGTTAGGCGGGTTGCTGCCCAAAATCGACCGTTATGGCCGCTACGAATCCGTGGAGGAAATGGAGCTTCTCGACGAGGCTGCACGCCAGGCCAAAGGGGTGTTCGCCATCAACCTGGTCATTGACGAGAAAAAAGTCCTGCGCTGTTTCCCCGATCCGGACGGGCCCGCAGCCAAGGCCGGTGTGCTGGCCGGCGCCGAACTGCTGGAAGTCGATGGCGTCGCGGTCGCCCAGAAGTCCCTGGCCTTTGTGAAAATGGCTTTCGCCGGATCCAAGTCGGTCGAGGTGAAAGTGCTCCAGCCGCAGGGGCGGCAGGAATCCATTGTCATTGAGCGGACGTTTGAGACGTTCCCATCCGTGAGCTTGCAGAAATCCCCCGCGGGCGTGCGGGTGCGAATCCGCACGTTTGACGCCGGGGTGGCCGACCAGTTGCGCGAGTTGTTCAAGGCAAACCCACCGCTTGACCGCCTGATTCTGGATTTGCGCGGCAATGGTGGCGGGCTGATTCAGGAGGCGTTTGCGGTGGCGGAGTTGTTCCTGCCCAAAGGCGCGGTGATTGCCTATGTGCGGGGCCGCGACGGTGACAAGAGCCAGGTGGCTGCCAGCGACCCGGTGGTGACGCCGGGCAGCCTCCAGATTCTGTTGGATCACGGCACGGCCAGCGCCGCGGAACTGCTGGCGATGAGTTTGAAGGAGAATCTAACGACACGGGTGGTGCTCCGCGGCCAGCAGAGTTATGGCAAGGGCCAGCGCCTCAGCCGCGACTCGCTGGAAGGCGGCGGCATGCTCACCCTCAGCGACGGCCTGATGCTCTCGCCCGCGAAAAAATCCTGGGACCACACCGGCATCACGCCGGACGTGGAAATGAAATGAGACCGCACCCTACCGGATCTGGGTGTTGCCCGCCTGATTGAATTTGCCGCCGCCCTCAATGACGATGGCTTGCGCCGGCGGCTTGGTGGTTTGGTTGTTAGACAGTTCGCCCGTCGCCTCCCTGCCGATGAGGATGGCGATGCCATTGTCGCGAAACACGTTGCCGTCGGCTTCCAAGCGCACCTTGCGGGCGGTCAGGCCGCATTCGGCGTGATTGCTGAAAAGCGAGTCCCTGACTAACAGACTGGCGGCGCCGTCAACGAAGATGCCGCTGAGGGTGTTTTCAAACGAGCACTCGCTTGCCGCGAGATTGCCGGCGGCGGTGGCCAGGATGCCGGACTGATGGTTGCGCAGGACCTTGCAATGGTCGAGCTGGGCCGAGGCCTCGTGCTCTAACAAAAGTCCGTGGGTTTGGTTGTCCTGGATGACGGACTTGTCCGCATGGAAGGTGGTCTGGCTGCCGGTGGCGAACACGCCGTTGCGCTCTTGCGACGCGGAAATCTCGGAGGAACTGAGTGAGAAAGCCGCGCTTTCGTGCAGTTCCACGCCGTTGATTTGGCTGCGGGTGATACTGCTCCCGGAGGTCATTTGGGCGCTGGTGGTGGCGCCGGCAAGCGAGATTCCGACGCGGTTTTCTAGCAGCGAGGTTTGGGCGATGACCGCGCTGCCGCCGCTATTGAGTTGGATGCCGCAGTCGGCGTTGCGCAGGATGCGGCAGGCAGAAAGGGTGGCGCGCGATTTGGCCATGATCGTGATGCCGTTGCCCTGCGAACCTTCAATGACGCATTGGTCCAGAATCAGCGAGGCCCCGTTGGTCACCAGAATGAGCGGCGGCTTGTTCTCAAGGTCTCCCGTCGGTTCCCCGCCCGCATCACGAATGGTGAGCCCCTGGATGGTGGCGGCGCCATTGCCCTTGATCGATAGGGGACAGCCGGACTGCGTGTCGGGTTCCAGCACCGCGCCAGTGCTTGCCTGAATGGTGACGCCTTTGGTAACGGTGATGGCCTCCCGATAGATGCCGCCGTGTACCTCGATGATGCCGCCGGCAACACTGCGGGCGAGCGCTTCCGACACCGTGGCCACCTCATCCGGCACCACGATGCGCGCCGACTTGGCTGGTTTTCCCGCAGCGCCTGAGGGGCCGCCGCCGGTGCCGGCAGACCCCTGCAATCCCGTGGCTTGGGAGTGGGCTCGTCCCGGCAGCAGCGTCCAGGCCGCGAGCGGGATGACGAGGAAAAAGACGGCGGCAAATCCGCTCCACGCCAGGACGTTGCGGTTGCCCAAAGTCTTTGCACGCTCAAACACGCCGCGAATCTGCCGGATGCCGCCCGCCGACGCAAGCCCTCTCGTTGTGTTCCTTGCGTTCTTTTGCGGCGAATTGCCAATGATGGCGCCACCAAGATCTGCTCGTGACGGTCGTTAAGGATGTCAGCAAAACGGATTCCTGACGGCGACTCCTTGGATGATCTGGCTGTCGGCGAGATCTTCAGATAGGAGTTCGGCGCACTTGGCGGCGGAGGCACTGGCGACGATGAGTCCATCCCAGAACGAGAGGGTGTTGAGAATGGAGCAATCGACTCCTTCCTCAATAATCTCTGGCGTGACTTGAACGATGTCGAAAACGCGGAAGTCACGAAGCTGCTGGCGGGCTTGGATGGGTTCGATTCCGAGTTTGCGGGTGGCTGCCGAATAGAATTCCTGGAGCACTTGGGTCGAGATGACGCCGCTTCTCTCCTTGGCATGCCGGGCGATGAGTCCCAAGGCGATGGCTTGTTTGGCGGGCTCAGCGCGATCAACCGAGTAGATGAGCACGTTCGTATCAAGAAAACTGCGTTTGGCCATGGCTCAGTAGCGGTGAAGTTCTTCCCGGGCAATCTTGACACCTTTGGAGTCGCCCGCCGATTGCCGGAGACGCTCGATCATCGCATCAACCGCGGCGTCAGGACTGGAAATGGCCTCGTTCAATAGCTTGCGGACCAGCGCGTTGAGACTGGTGCCGCGCGCTTGAGCGTAACTGCGACCCCGCTTGAGGAGTTCTTTGTCGATGGAAAGAGTGAGATTGGCCACGCGCACAGGATATGTGCGCGCAGCCAACTTGTCAAGTCCGGTTTTCAGGGCCTCGCTGAATTCAGCTTCACCGACCTGCTCACCAGCATGCGGCAGGGGGCCGATCACGCGGCCGGCAAAATCACTGCGCGGACCCATCGCCTCGTGGCACCCGCCCCGGCTCTTTCCGCCAGGGAAATCGCCGCCATCCGCCACAGCCTCAACGGCAGCCAAGCGGTCTTCGCCGACCTGCTCAACGTCCCCAAGGCCACTGCCGTCGCTTGGGAACGCGGCCTCCGCTCGCCCTCCGGCGCCGCCGTGAGGCTCCTGCAGATCGCCAAACACTCGCCGGTCGCGTTGCGGGATTGAGCGAGTGACGAGGCAGTCGAATGTTCCGGATCTAGGTCTGATATAAAAGACATTGATTGACATAACGTCTGCCATAGCGGATCGTCCCTCGCGTGTTACGGATTTCATCCATACCACTTCCCGCCGCTCACGCGCTGCGCAAACTGGGCCTGATCTTGCGCGGCGCAAACGCGGCATTTCCACCGCCGACATGGCGGAGCGCCTGTTCGTAAGCCGCGATACGCTCTGGCGCATGGAGCGGGGCGACCCGAGCGTCGCCATGGGCACGCTGGCCACCGCCGTGTTTGTGCTCCAATTGCACGAACGTCTGGCCCATCTCGCAGCCCCGGCCAGCGACGCGCTCGTCCTCAGCCTGGACGAAGCCCGCCTCCCCAAACGCATCCGCCGCGCCCGCCCATGAGTGTGGAAGTTCACATCGATGTGGCGGAACAGCCCCGGTTTGTCGCACCCATCGACAGCACGAAGACCGTGCTCCGGGTCACTTTGTTGCCCATCTCCCCGGTCCGGAACCTCCTCCCGAGAGCGAACAGAATTCGCACATAGCGTACGGGCCATCAGTGGTCCTGAGCTTGCGAAAACCGTAGTTTAACTACGTGGTCAAAACACATTTCTGCTGGTAGTTAAACTCCGTGCTTCAAAAACAGCTAGGCAAACGAATCGCTGATCTTCGAAGATCGAACGCGCTTACCCAAGAGGGTCTTGCGGAAGTCGTTGGCTGCTCGGTGGAATTTATCAGTCTTGTTGAACGAGGCGTGAATGCACCGTCAGTAGCCAGGTTGGAGAGATTTGCTGAGGCGTTGCACGTCGAACCGCGGGATCTTTTCAACTTCGAGGAGGTAGATAATGGCAAACACTGATACCTACTTCCTGAGGCTTGCTAGCACAGTGGACGCCGTTGTGTCCACTCTAACAAGCAAAGGAATCGATTCTCGTCATCTGAACTTTGGAGGTGAAGGAGCGCTACCTTCAAGGAAGCCGACCGTGCCAACGGATGCTCGTTCAGAGTTCTTGGCAAACCGTGCAATGGGTGATTGGGCCGAGCAAATGCTCACTTCAGCTCTGACCCTAGCATTTCCACATTTGAAGGTCGCCCAGTATGGCGACACTGACCGCATCGCGGCAGGACGTCCAGATTTCAAGGCAACATACCTCTTTGGTCTTGAAGCCACTCGCCTCTTCGGCAAACGCCCCGATTTGCTGATATTCCCGGCAGACTCAAACCTAGATGAAAATCTCTCGATGCACGGCAACGCAGATACAGACCGCGTTGTTCGTCAGGCGTTAGCCGCAATCGAGGTGCGATCTAGCAAATTTGAAGCGCTTACTTACATGAGGGTGAGGCAGCAGCAACGTGCCGCTGGAAATACGTCGAGTCGCGAAACGCCGAGTTTCACTGTAAAGGTCGAAGACCTCGTAATTGTATATCGGTGGATCGAGCGTTACGGAGTCCCACAAAGCTATGTCCAAGTTTTTTTTGACTCTGTTTTTGCAATAAGCTTCCTGGACATCTTCGCCACTATTGCATCCGGCAGCGGATTCTCGATTGAGACCCCGGCAAAAAGCCAAGACAAGGCGACGATCATGATCCCGATCACTCGCGGGTTGCAGATTGGCGATTCAATCGAGCCACCAACATTTGTTGCAGAACACCGCATTACCGAACTTGGTAGGCATGATGCATACGTTGTCCCACGTGGCGGACTATTTGTGCTCGTTCCCGATAAAGCCAGCCGCATCTTGGAATCGCAAAAAACATGACAGCCTCTACCGCCAAGCCGAATCCCTATGCCGCGAAGATCAAGAAGCTGTACAATGATGTTCACAAGAATGTTAAGGCATTACTCGATCCGAAGAATCAGAAAAGGAGTTTCCCGAAAAAGGCGCTGCGAAACTTTTTGAGGAAAAGGAAGATTGCCATACTCCTCAAATCTCGACCTCCTGACGAAATCACTTCGCTTGTTAATTCCGTTGAGAAGTTGGATGTAGTACCAACCGAGATTCTACGCACGTTCTTTGATGAACACGAAGTCTGGAATCTTCTTCCGGATAACATTAAGAAAGCTATCGAAGGCAATCGAGACCACAGGGTCCCGACACAGGGGTCTTCAGATTTCATCATCAATAGAGAATTAGGTGATTGGGCTGAAAGTGTTGTTCGTGCCGGAGTTGATGATTCTAATCTCCACCTACGAGGAGTGCGATATGGCAGATCGGATAATTTACTTGCCGGCGAGGAAGGTTTCGGGAAACTTTTCTTAGAACATCTTGCAGAGCTGAAAGAGGTAGGCAAGCGTCCCGATTTGCTCATTTACCGAGAAGCGGACGTGCCAAACGAGAGCTTTGAAGCAAAGAAAGCCTCCGAAATTATTGAAGCTGCGAAAAAGGCAATTGGCGGGTTTGAAATCCGATCAAGTCAGCAAGCTATAAAGACAGATGATAAAGCGGAGAAGCTTAGTTTTACTCCGAAAATCGAAGATATACATAACGTGGTTCAATGGATAACTCTCCACGGAGTGCCACACTTCTATGTGCAGGTATTATTCGGGCGCGTTTATGCGATATCATTTGAAAAAATCTTGGAGTTGCTGGCAGGCCCGCAGGAAGACGGAGCATATCGCGTTGTGAAGGTTGCACGCAATCAGTTCAAGTCCACGATTTACATCCCCCTCACCCAAGGCGTCTGCATCTCAACCGGATTTGAAAACCCATCTGGACTCGCTGCATCTATCAAGGAGCTCCCGAATGGACGAGTTGTTATCCTGGTCAGATTTCGTGGCGGGAAAATCGTGATCGACAATTCAGCCCTTGCAAAGCTAATTAACGTGGAAGTGTCAGCAACCTAGACGCAAGTCGGTCGATTTTGATTTGCCTACTACCATCGGTAAGCTTCTCTATTTCCAATAGGCGATGCTTGAGAATGTCTGATTCAGCACGTGATTGATTCGGAAGCTCCGGACACGGCATCGCTTCGACGTCCTTCGGTTCTAGCTTATTGAGTCCGTCCCCGTAAAACCGGTTTACTTTGGAAAATGAGGTGCGTCCCCACGAACTATTGAGGAAAAGAGTCATGAGCGGTGCGTGGTTCTCACTGCCGGGCTTGGCATATAGCCCATGAAAGCAGGTCAGGTTCTTAACTCCAGAAGTATTGAGTATGAATTTCACGGACTCGCGAGAAAAGACCGCTACCCAGATTTCGGCGGCCGCGCGATTCTCCGGCAGATACCAAACCGGGCGATGGCTCGGCAGGTGTCGGTTAGGGATGCCGCGTTCCTCTCCAATTTTCAGGTAGCGCATGAGCTCTTGCCCATCGCGCGAGGGATTCAGCAGGTAACACCGGCGATTACTCTCGACCAGCCCATTAAAGTCCTCCCATGTAAAAACCAAGCCCGTTGCATCCACTGATTTTGTAATGCAAGGCTCGACATGGGCATCAGAGAGTCGATGCTGGCGGAGTTCTAAAAGACTCAAGCAGAAAAAATCATTTGCTCCCGTTGCGATGCCTCTGCGGCTGTGGAAATAATCGCCAACTCGCTTCGGAAACAATGCTGAATCGGTCTGCGCCACCCCGTTGAAAAGTCGATTCAGCCATTTTTCTTTAGGATCTAGCAACGTGAGATCGATGCATCCATTGTTGACACGTCCGCGTGTCCCTCCGCAAAGTTTGCCAACGAATATTTCCGCTTCCTCAACGGATTCAATGCGCTTGGCCCAACCCGGTGCTTGCGATGAACGGGCTTTGTCAAGGAACAAAATGGCACTGGTCGTCAGAGCGTCCGCGAACAAATTAAGAGACGGCGCGAAGACCAAGAGTGCGGTAGGACGCATGACTCGGACGATGCGCTCCTTTATTTTCGTACCAAAGTTCGCGTTGAGAAATTCGGCCGGTAAAATGATGGCGGCCCGTCCATTGGGTGACAGATCGTTCCAAATCTTAAGCAGAAACAGCCCATATAGGTTCGTAAGTCGGTCTAGCGGTGTGCCTAGCAGTTCATCAAAATAGCACCAGTCCTGTTTCGAATAATCAAGTCGCTGTGCCTTCACGTAAGGCGGGTTGGCAATAATGCCGTCGAACACGCCCGCGTCGGACTTGAGGTAATCCGCCAGGACCAATTTTGCACCGCGCGGCGCAGTGGCTTTCGCGCGCTGGAAGGTTTCGGCGTCACGCTCTACGCCGACCAATTGAACGCGCCCATCAATCTGTCGGCATGCTGCGAGCAGTCCGCCGAAGCCAGCGGCCGGGTCCAGCACGGCGGCTGGACTCGCTGACATCACCCACCTAGCCATCAACGCTGCAACTGGCTTAGGAGTGGCGACTTGCCCAAGTTGCTTTGTTTCACGCTGCCACGACCCAACCGTAGTAACCGAATCCGCTTCACCAGTGGCAATTTCCACGGCGTTCGGTTCATAATAGAGCGAGAGAAATGTTTGGCTTTCACGCAGGTTCATCCGGAGCGAACCTACCAGCAGTTAAACTACGGGTCAATGCCGATGTTGCCCGATTTTCCGCTCGCTCAATAATCGATTGTTCGAGAGATGCGCTTGGCTGGTCAGACAAGAGGGAATAATTGCCGTGCATGGTAGGAATTTCCAATTTGGGGCGACCGCGACTGGCAAGCCAAGGCGCTGCTATCAGAGATCGGGCGCAGAGGGCGGGGGAAGTGAGCTCCTGCGCTGGGCTTCGCCCGCCCAAGGAGGCCTGGGAGGAATGCAGACATTGGGAAAAGCGTCCGATATGGGCTTTGGGTGGCATGAAGAGGGCCTTGACATTCCGGAATCATTTGTGCCACACATAATCGACAGGTCTGCAATTTGCTAAGCAAATTGATTGTTTCCAGCGTTTGCCACACCAGACTTTGCCGCCCCGCAAGGGTGATCAGTTGCATTTTAGGACCAGGATTCGATGGTTACCCAGAGGGATTTCAGTGGACTTCCAGAGGGAATCGGCGCCGTGATCCACTGGCTTGAGGATCGTGGGGGGCGTGCCGGAATCCCTTCCTTGATTGCCCGTCATGGCGGCCGGATCCGCTCAATCGTATCGATTTCGAGGGGCGGAGGCCGCGGGTGCGGCAG
>TBL_comb47_HYPODRAFT_10002427_pt1 | contig 23032 bp, 15 predicted proteins | sample TroBogypolimnion_40_FD_10682 | JGI IMG/M metagenome (IMG submission 10682)
AGCCGCACCCCCAGGTGCGCGAGACGGCGAGCGGCAACCGGCGCGCGCGCCGGGCCAGTAACAGCGCGCTCAGGCCGGCGCAGGCGACCAGCCCCGCCCCGAGCAGCGACAGCCAGCCGAAGGGGACCAGCGTGCCGATCCCCTGGGCAGCCTGCAGGTTCTGATAGCAAAGGATCGCGTTGTTGAGCGGCAGGACGATCACCCCGGGGAACACCCCGATCAGCACGCAGACCAGGGAGAGGAGCCCCATGGGCGCCAGCATGCTGGGCGGGGCCTCGTGCCCCCCCGCGTGGGCGCTCGACCGCGGCGCCCCCAGGAACACGACGCCGTAGACCTTGACGAAACAGGCGAGCGCCAGCCCCCCGATCAGCGCCAGGACCGGCGCGGACAGAGCGGGCAGGGCCGCCACGACGCCGTCGTAGTACTTGATCGCCGTGAAGAAGCCGAGATAGACCATGAGTTCGCTGACAAAGCCGTTCAGGGGCGGCAGACCGCAGATGGCGACCGCGCCCACCAGGAAAAACCCGGTGCTCCAGGGAAGCCTGCGGGCGACGCCTCCCATGAGTTCGATCTCCCGCGTGCCGGTGGCGTGAATGACGGACCCGGCCCCCAGGAAGAGCAGCCCCTTGAAGGTGGCGTGGTTCAGGACGTGCAGCAGCGCGCCGCCCAACCCCAGGAGCGTCATGGCCAGGCTCCCCTGGCTCTGGCCGATCAGCGCCACGCCGAGCCCCATCATGATGATCCCGATGTTCTCGATCGAGTGGTAGGCCAAAAGACGCTTCAGGTCGTGCTGGCCGATGGCGAAGGCGACCCCCAGCACGCCGGAGAGCGCCCCCAGCACCAGGACGCTGCAGCCCCACCAGGCGGGGAGCGCGAAGAAGCAGGAGAAGACCCGCACCAGGCCGTAGATCCCGGTCTTGAGCACGACCCCGGAGAGGATCGCGGAGATGTGGCTTGGGGCGTTGGCGTGCGCCGAGGGGAGCCAGATGTGCAGCGGCATGACCCCGGCCTTGAGGCCAAAGCCAAGGAGCGCGGTCAGGAAGATCGCGGTGGCGATCCCCCCCTGCGCCGAGAGCGACCCCGGCGCCGGGAACAGGTAGGCGCCGGTCGCCCCCTTCAAAAGGGAGACCGTGGCGAAAAGCGACAGGGCGCCCAGGTGGGCGGTGATCAGGTAGAGGACCCCGGCGTCCCGCACCTCCGGTTTCTCGTCCTCCGTGGTGAGTGCGAAATAGGCTGCCAGCGCCATGATCTCCCAAACCACCAGGAAGAGCACGGTGTTTCGCACCAGTAGAAGGACGGTGAGGGACGCGGAGAGCAGGCCCAGGAAGAAGGTGAGCTTGCCGACGTTGCCGGGGTGCTTGTCCGCCGGCCAGTAACCGACGCCGTAGACGGCGCTGCATCCGGTGACCAGGAAGACCGGGAGCAGGAAGAAGGCGGAGAGCGGATCGACCGCGAGTTCTCCGGCCCCAAAGGGAAGCCCGGAGAGCAGGGCAAGGCTCTGCGGCCCGGGGACCAGCAGGGACCAGACCGCCCCGGCGCTCCCCAATAGCGACCCCGCCAGCATCAGGGCGGCGGCCAGGCGCTGGGCGCCAGGTGATCCCTTGCGCACCAGGAGCGGCAGGCCGGAGGCTCCCTGGCAGGCGACGGTGAGCCAGAACAAGGTGAAACATCCGGTTGTCTGGCCGCCTGGGAACATGGTTATTTCCTCATATCCTGCTCGAAACGCCTGGCCGCTTCTATGATCCCCACCGGGTCGCAGGCAAGATTCAGGGTGGCGCGGAACTGCGGGTCGTGCAGTGCGTAGGCGAGCCGGGACAGTAGGTGCAGGTGCACCTTGACGGTCGGGCTGGTCAGCATGAAGAGCATCCGGACCGGCTCCCCGTCCAGGGCTCCGAAATCGATCGGGTTCGCCAGGAAGCAAAGCGTGATAGCCGGGGCAGGCTTATTCTGCAGCAAGATCGGGTTTCGTACGTGCGGGATGGCGATGCCGCCGCCGACCGCGGTCGTGCCGAGCGCCTCGCGGGCGAGCAGCACCTGGAGCAGGAATTCCGGATCCATCTGGGGCGGCAGTTTCAGGAGGTTGACCACGTTTCTCAGCACTTCGAGGGTGTCTTCTCCCGGGACGCCGCAATGCACGCCCCCCGCCTCCAGGGCTTCGCTCAGGGTCGGGTAATGGATGTCGGCCTCGACTGCGGCGAAGAGCTCGGGGGGCACCTTGATGCCGTGCTCGGTTGCCCACTCCAGCAGGTCGACCCGGTTGATACGATAGACGCCGTTCACCAGGGTTGCCGGCAGTTTCTCTTTCTTGATCCACTTAAGGACGGTACTCTCTTCGTTTTGCAGCAGCGCTGCTACTTCTGACGCCTTCATCAACATCGGTAAACTCCTGTGACCATAACATGCCAACGTACCGGTCCGTGATGCCTGGAGCGTGTACGCCTGTGACATATTACATTAATTACAGCATGTTACAAGTCACTTCTCATTTTTGACCGGAATTATGACAGGATCCACATGTTTTTCGGCAGATTGGGCGGTGGAGAGCCTGGATTTTCGCCAAGGGCGGACGGGCGCTGGCTGCCATGGGAGGGGCTCTTCGAGGGGCGGAAAGGGTTTTTCGGGGGCGCGGAAGGCGGGCGAATGATGATTCGCCCCTACGAAGGCAAGATGGTTTCTGTTATCGATCCGAGTACTAAGCCGTTCCGATCAGGCCAACGGTCAGCGCAGACAGGCGCTCCAGCTCCGGCAACAGGTCACGAGCCGCGTCCAGATCTCCCTCCTTGGCGGCTGTTTCTATTTCCAGGGCGATCTCCTGCAACGCCGGGGCGCACAGATAGGCTGCCATGCCCTTGATCGTGTGCGACTGCAGGGTGATGTCCTTGAGGTCCCCTCCTGCGCAGCACTCTTGCAGTAGGACGACGCTTTTAGGGATCTCCGTTAGCGCATCGTTCAATATGCTGTCGGCAAACTCCTCGTCACCATCAAGGTTACTCAACAATCTGACCCGGTCCAAAAGCGCGGAGCTGCCACTGTCCAAGAAGACAGTCCCGTCTAAGAGGACTGCACTGTCCAAGGGCACAGTCCTGTCTAAGAACTCAGCACTGTCCAAGGGCGCAGCTCTGTCAAAGAACTCAGCATTGTTCAGGAGAGGAACAGTGTCAATGAACTCAGGATTTTCTAGCAGGGCTGGATTTTCAACGCGCATAACGCTGTCAACGGGCGTAACACTGTCACTGAGCTCACCACCTTCTAAGAGCGCATTGTTCACGAGAAGAACACTGCTGTCGACGGTCGCGGCGCTCTCAAAGGGCGCAGCACGATCAACGAAAGGAGCACTGCCAGCCGGCTCAGACCTACACTCACCGGGCCCCGCACCACTGTCAGTTGCACAAAGCTCCTGGCTCACAGGCTTCAGCCATTTGCTTAAAATATGAGAGAGCCCCTCCTTTTTTACCGGCTTGGACAGGTAATCATTCATCCCGACACCCAGGCATTTCTCCCGGTCCCCGGTCATGGCGTTGGCCGTCATGGCTATGATGATTACCTCGTGGTTCAGCACCTGCGAAGTCGGGTCCCGAATCGCCGCGGTCGCGTCGAAGCCATCCATTTCCGGCATCTGGCAATCCATCAGCACGAGGTCATAATCATTCAGCTCCAGTGCGCGCACCGCCTCGCGACCGTTGGCGACCACCTCGGCCCGGTAACCATGCCGGTTCAGGAGTCCCTGCGCCACCTTCTGGTTGATGATGTTGTCCTCCGCAAGCAGGATGCGCACCTTGCCGGCCTCCCCCCGTGAGGCCGCCTCGTTGCTCGGAGCGCAGCCTATCTCCCGGCCCAGCATGAGCTCCACGCAATCATCAAGCTGCGCCGCCCCCGCCGTTTTGCCATGCTGCCCGGTCTGGCGCGAGGCGACGGCCGTGCCGCGGCGTTTGGCGAACCTCGCGCTGAACCAGAAGGTGGATCCGCGCCCTTCCTCGCTCTCCAGTCCTATCTCGCCCCCCATGAGTTCCGTCAACTGCTGGCAGATCGCCAGTCCCAGGCCGGTGCCGCCGAACTTGCGGGTGGTCGACTCGTCCACCTGGGTGAAAGGGTTGAAAATGGCGGCCTGGCGCGCCTTGGGGATTCCGATGCCGGTGTCGCGGACCTCGAAGCGGATCAGAGCGAAGTCATCGGTCTCGGAGTCGAGCCGGGCGCCGATGACTATTTCACCCGCCCGGGTGAACTTGATCGCGTTGCCGGCCAGGTTGGTGATGACCTGCCGCAGCCGCCCGGGGTCTCCGGTAAGCGAGGAGGGGACTGCGGGATCGATCCGGCAGGCGAGCTCCAGGCCGGCGTTCCGGGCCCGGATCGCCAGCATTTCCGCGGCGTCTTCCAGGACCGCCCTCAGGTCGAAGTCGAGCTCCTCCATGTCAAGTTTGCCCGCCTCGATCTTGGAGAAATCGAGGATGTCGTCGATCAGCCCCAGCAGGTTTTCGCCGCTCTTGTTGGCTATCTCGGCGAACTGGCGCTGCTCCTCGGTCAGCGCTGTATCCAGCAACAGTCCGGTCATGCCGATCACGCCGTTCATCGGGGTGCGGATCTCATGGCTCATGGTGGCAAGAAACTGGCTCTTGGCGACGGTCGCCGCCTCAGCGGTGATCAGCGCCGCGCCCAGCTGTGCGTTTTTCTGCTCCATGAGCGCGGAGAAAGCGAGGATTTTTTCCTCGTTACGCTGCACCTCATCCAGCTTCGAGTTGAAGGCGCCCGCCAGCTGTCCCAATTCGTCGGCCCGCCCGGCGTCAAGCCGCAGCCGCTTGTCCGAGTCGGGCTGGGTCAGGGCGTGGATACTCTCGGTGAAACGGATCAACGGCTTGGTGACCCCGATGCTGAAGCGCCAGGCAAGCGCGGAGGAAAAGAGCAGCACCAGAAACATCCCCAGCAGGTAAAAGTTCCTGAAACGGGTGATCGGCTGGTACGACTCCTCCACCGGGTAGTTGGCCGCCAGGATCCAGCCGGTGCTGCGCAGCCGCTTGAAGGAAACCAGGAAGTCCTGCCCCTTGGAATTGATCGTCCTCCCGGAGCCTTCAAAGCCGAGCAGCGCCCGGTCGAAGAGCCGGTTCATGCCGGGCTTGATGTCCTGTTTCATGATGCGGGAGACATCCGGATGCATGATCATGGTGCGGTCGGAAGCGAACAGGTACATATAGCCGTTGGTCCCGCAGCGGGTGTTCCTCATCGGGGCGAACAGACCGTCCTTTTGCAAAAGGTCGATGGCGCCGCACAAAAGACCCGCGACGGAGCCGTCCTTGGCCCGGATCAGCGCGGTCATCATGATGACCGGGTGATCGTTCGCGATGGTCACGAAGGGGAGGGACTTGAACGGCTGGCCGGTGGCCATGCTCTGCTTGAAGTAGTCGCGGTGCGCGAAGGACATCCCGTAGCGGTCGGGACGCTCCGGAAACGAGCAGACCAGTTTGCCGGCCCGGTCCAGGATGATCAGGCTGTGGTTGAAATAGGTGCGGATGCCGGCGGAGTTATGGAGCCATTGCTGCGCCGCCTCGCTGTTGACCGCGCAGTCGGGCGGGGTAACGACCGCGACATTGATCAGAGCCTTGTGGGCCGTGGCGAGGGAGTAATCGAGCTCGCTCGCCATCCCGGTTATCATGGAAAGCTGCTGGTCCAGGATCAGCTTTTGGGCCGTTTGCCGGAAATAGGTATAGGTCCCGGCCGCGATCGCCACCAGCAGGATGGCGATAAACAGGATCGTGCTTAGGACAAACCTCTGGCTGATGCTCGTGAATTTCATGGAGTGAACTCATGGGTTATAGGCCGGCATTGACTGCTCGTCAGCCGTTGGCAGTCATAGTGAGGAGACTCTAGCTGTATCCCCCCTGCGAAGTAGGGGGGAAGGCTCGCGCAGCGAGACAGGGGGGTCTTTCTGCCGGCGGAAACACCTCCCTGCTTCACTACGTTCAGCTTCCCCCCTATTTCATAGGCTCTGTTATGCACAGATGTTGTTTTTTAGGGCCTTATCCCCTCGCCCTCCGGGAGAGGGGCAGAGGTGAGGGAGTCCCCACGAGCAACTGTCGCGCCAAGGCAAATCCCTCACCCCGGCCCTCTCCCGGAGGGCGAGGGGGAGCTTTTGATAGGTGTGAAAGGTGAAAAACAACAACTGTGCCTGACCGGCGACACTGCTCCGCGGCGAAACTTCAGTCAATCAATCCCAGGGCCAGCAGCTCAGTGAGCAGCTTCTCCTTGACGATCGGCTTCACGATGTAGACCGTCGCCCCCCCCTGGTACATGGCTTCCACCACATCCCTCGGGTTCTGCTTGGCGGAGGTCATGATGACTTTCACTCCCTGCGCCTCGGCAATGCCGCGCTCCTTCTCCAGGGAGCGGATCAGCTTGAGCGCATCCTGCCCGTTCATGTGCGGCATCATGATGTCCATGCAGACCAGGTCGTAGGGGGCAGCCTCGTCCAGACCGAGCTTGAATGCCAGCAGGGCCTCTTCGCCGTCTATGGCGACGTCGCAGGCGCCGAAGGGGGCAAGCATTTGGGAGAGGATGCGCCGGGAGATGAAGTCGTCTTCAACGATCAGTGTTTTCATGAAATGTCTTCCTTTGTTTTGGGCGGTCTGTTTATGATTGGAGCGGGTGCCACGACGGGGACGCGGGTTTCCCGCGCGGGCGCCCTACGGAGGCAGCCATCTCTTGAGAATTTCGGCCAGCTCATCCTGTTTGACGGGCTTGGAGAGGTAATCGTCCATCCCGGCTCCCAGGCATTTTTCCCGATCCCCCTTCATCGCGTTGGCGGTCATGGCGACGACCGGCACCCTGTGGTTCAGGACTTGGGACCCCGCGTCCCGGATCCTGGCGGTAGCTTCGAAGCCATCCATGACCGGCATCATGCAATCCATCAGTACCAGGTCGTAGTCCAGGGCCTCCAGCGCGCGCAGGGCCTCCTGGCCGTCGGCGGCCAAATCGGCCCGGTAGCCCAGCTTCTTCAGCAGGTTTTGCGCGACCCTCTGGTTGATGAAGTTATCCTCGGCGAGCAGGATCCTGACATCCGGCCGGGCGGCGGCGGGGACCGGATGTGCCACGGCTGCGCCCGCGGCCGGCAGAGCCTGGCAGGACTCTCTGCCGAAACGGCAGGTGAACCAGAAGGTCGAACCCACCCCCTCCACGCTCTCCACGCCGATCTCGCCTCCCATCAGGCGCACCAGTTCCTTGCAGATGGACAACCCCAGACCGGTCCCCCCGTATCTGCGTGTGGAGCTGGCGTCAACTTGGGTAAAAGGGTCGAAGATGCCGGCACAATGGGATGCGGGGACCCCGATGCCGCTATCTTGCACCTCGAAACGGATCAGGACCGATTCACGGTCGCCCCCGGCGAGCGCCGCGCTGATGGCCACCCTACCCTGCCGGGTGAACTTGATGGCGTTGCCCACCAGGTTGGTGATGATCTGGCGCAGCCTGCCCGGGTCTCCGGTGAGGCGGGCAGGGACGTCCGGCTCGACCTGGCAGGTCAGGGAAAGGCCTGCCTGGGCGGCCTGCTGCGCCAGCAGCTCGGCGGCGCATCCCAGAGTCGCGGTCAGGTCGAAGCCCCCCGCGGCGATCTCCAGCTTGCCCGCCTCGATCTTGGAGAAGTCCAGGATATCGTTGATCAGCCCCAGCAGGTTCTCGCTGCTCGCGCTGACCATTTCGGCGTATTCGCGCTGCTCGGCGTTCAGTTCCGTTTCCAGCAGCATCAGGGACATGCCGATGATACCGTTCATCGGGGTGCGGATCTCGTGGCTCATGGTGGCGAGGAAATGGCTCTTGGCGCGGGTGGCTTTTTCGGCGACCAGCAGCGCCTCGCCCAGTTGGAGGTTTTTCTGTTCCAAGAGGACGAAAAGGTTGGCCAGTGCCTCTTCTCGGCGCCGGGAGTCCTCCAGCAGGCGCCTCATGTTGACGTGGTTGAGGACGCGCAGGCGGAGTTCCTGGGGATCGTACGGGTGGGCGAGGAAATCGTTGGCCCCAAGAGACAGGCAGCGGGTGGCTTCGAACCTGTTGACCGTCGTCACGATGACCGGAATTTCCCGCTGGTCGGGGTGGGATTTCAGCAGCGACAGGGTCTCGAAGCCATCCAGAACCGGCATTTGCAGATCCAGCAGGATGATATCAACCCCGGGATTGTTCGCCAGCAGATCCAGCGCTTCGCGTCCGTTGCGGGCGCGCAGCAGGGTCATGTTTTCCAGCCCGTCGGCACCGGTCAACATGGCCTCGATCATCGCCAGGTTCATCTCCAGATCATCGACGGCCAGTATCTGTAGAGACTTTGCCATGGGCTAGCTTCCTCAGGCCCGGCACGGGGAAAGTCGGGTCGGTGTCCGGCAGCTCTCCGGCATCTGGTGGGCGATCATGCCACGCAGCATGAGCCGGGTGTTCTGGTCCAGGTCGACGAACCTCAGGCAGGCCATGCCGAAATCGAGATGCACCAGTCTGCTGCTGAGCCGGAGCGCCGGGCCGAGCCCCCCGCGCTGCAGTTCCAGCGTGCAGCGCTCGCCGCCCGTTATGGAAGGGGCGTCGTCGTCCTGGAGGCTGACCAGGGCGCCGGCCAGCGAGATGTTTTCCAGCCTGGCGCAGTACCGGCCCTCCCGATACACGAACAGTCCGCTGGCGTGCAGGCTCACCCGGGGGAAACTTCTCTTTTCCAGCACCAGTTTCGACATAATGATTGTCTCCGATCAGTCAGAGGGGGGCGTCTATGCTGGCATTCGCCACCAGCAGAACGTCGTCACGAGGCATAGGTCCCTCATAGCATCCCTGTTCAATCATTAATCGGACAGGCTTCGGTAAAGCTTTAGAGAAAAGTCCGCGTCAACTGACATGGCAGGAGTTTGGTCGACTGACAGGGCAGTTTCCGATGCCAGTAGTTATTCAGCCAGGTATTCTCCGAGGCAGCTGTCGCGCCGGGGCAAATCCCTCACTCTGCCCCTCTCCCAAGGGGCGAGGGGGAGCTTTGGGAAAGCCGTAGCGGCATCCGCGCTAACGACCTCGGTGGACACGGGGTGCCCACCCGACGTGATCATTGGGGGGGTTACTAACTAGGAAGGGGCATCGACCGCATGATTTATGACGCGCTTCGCGCCATAGAAACTCAAAAAGCCCCCGGATGGCTCCGGGGGCTTTTTGCTGCAACTATATTTTAAATGTTACCGACTACGTTACTTCTTGGCGTGGGTCTCCCCACCGGGGACGTCCTGCCCGCCCGCCGCATGGCAGTCGGAGCAGTTGGTCTTGAACAGCTCGTCGCCGATGTCAACCGGGTGCACGAACCCTTTGGGCTTGGTCCCCTCGGGAATGTTCTCCTGCTTCTGGCTCAGCACCGTGTGGCACATGTCGCAGTCCTTGGAGATGACCTTCCCTTCCGGAGACTTGTGCTTGCCGTCGTGGCAACGGAAGCAGCCCGGGGTGTAGAAGTGCCCGATGAAGTTGGGATAGGTGTTCCAGGAAACCTTCATCGCCGGGAAGAAGTTCCTGCCGTAGATGCCCTGCACCTCGACAACCGCCTTGGCGATCTCCTTCTCCTTGCTCTTGGCTACCGCCGGGTAGTTCTTGGCGTAGTAGGCCGGAATCTCCTTGCCGATGGTCGCGTTCGCGTCTTCGGCGGTCTTGTACGGCCTGGTCAGGATCTCCACAGCGATCTTCTTCATGTACGGCAGGGAAGCATCGATGTGCCCGGAAACGAAGTTCTCGTCCATTTCCACCCCCGGCGCGCGGTAGATGTGGGTCGGGCGGTTGTGGCAGTCGGTGCAGTCCATCTCGCGCTTCCTGCCCTTTTCGATCTCGGCCTTGGTGAGGGGCTTCTCGGTGTCGACAAACTCGGTGATTCTGCCGTCCGTCCCCTCCACCCTGATGTAGGGGATGTTGATCCGCTTCTTGTCGGTGGCGATGTAGCTCACCTTGGATTTGATGTGCCAGTGGATTCCCATGGCATTCGAGCTCTTGGGGGTGCCGCCGATCTTGATCAGCAGGTTGGTCTCACGCGGCGAGTTGGCCTCGTTGGGCGCGTAGTGGTAGAAGATCTTCTGCCGGCCGGCGTAGAACTTCTCGGGCCAGTGGCAATGCTCGCAGGTGTCGCGGGCCGGGCGCAGGTTGTCGATCGGGGTCTCGATGGTCTCCGGGTAGGTGTGGAACAGCACCGCGTACAGCTGCCGCATCCCGGAGAGCTTCGCCTTCACGTACCAGGCGGCGCCGGGGCCGACGTGGCACTCGACGCACTTCACCTTGGCGTGGGGAGAGTTGGCCCAGGCCGTGTGCTCCGGCTCCATGACCACGTGGCAGAGCTCGCCGCAGAAGGTGGTCGACTCGGTGAACTCGAACCCCTTCAGCGAGGCGATCGAGACGATCAGCACGAAGCCGATGGTGGCCACCACGAAGAAGATGAACAGGTGCCGCTTGGCGGGATCGTTGAAGTCCAGGCGCGGGAAGGCCGGGATGTCCTCGCCGGCGTGGGCGCGCCGCTTCTGGCGCACCAGGAAGGCGCCGACCGGCACCAGCAGGAGCCCCATGATGAGCATCCCGGGGAACAGGAAATAGGTCATGAGCCCGAGGTAGGGCTTCTCCACACCGGTGATCCCTTCATACGACAGGAAGCCTATGATGAGGCCTGCAGCGGTCACGGCCAGAATCATTCCGACCAGGCTGACCAGGTTCCAGGCGTAGCCTGCATACTTTCTAATTGCCATTTGTTCTCCTTGCTAAAACGTGTGTATGGAAAGCGAAAAATCGCGCTACTGTACTATCGGCGACCGTTTTTGTCAAAAGAAAGTTGGCGACTTTTCGCGCCCCCGCGGCAAAACAAAAAATTCGTATAAAAGTACCAGTTTCCCGTTGTTTGCTCTTGCAAATGGATTGGGCATATGTTTAAATTGAAACCGTGTTATATTTTCGGAGGGTTTTTTGAGGCGGCCGGATCGGGAATGGTGGAGCCTGCGCTGATCAAGCGGGGCAAAGGAGGGATGATCTGTGAAGAGTCATGTTTGGCGACCGCTCTACGTCGTGCTGCTCATCATCGGCGCGGTGCTCGTGGTGAGGAAGATCATGGTGCCGTCCGACTTCGGCGTCGGCGCGCGGGGTTACATGTACGGCTGGCACCGCCCGAGTAACGAGGAGCAGTGGAAAGAGGTGAAGGTCAAGTACCGCACCGCCGAGTACTGCAAGGAGTGCCACAAGGACAAGTACGTCGAGATCAAGCAGTCCCCGCACGCCAACATCAACTGCGAGAACTGCCACGGCCCGGCGCTGGGGCACCCGGACGACCCGAAGTCGCTCACCATCAACCGCAACCGGGAACTCTGCGCCAGGTGCCACTTCCGCCTGGAGTACCCGACCAGTGGACGTGGCCAGATCCGGGGCATCGATCCCAAGACCCATCACCCGGAGCTTGAGTGCGTCACCTGCCACTGGCCGCACGACCCGAGAAAGGCCGGGCACGCCCCGTCGAAATCCGCGGCGGCGACGCCGGAAACCGGCAGAGAGCGCCTGAGTGCGTCACCCGCCACCGGCCCAACGACCCGAGAAAGGAGGGGCGCCCATGATATCGCGTAGAAACTTCTGCAAGAAATCGCTGCTGATAGCCGGCGGGATGAGCATACCGCTGGCGGCGCTGGAGCTCTTCGACCCCAAGCGCCTACTGGCCGAGAAGCCCGACGGCAAGAAGACCCGCTGGGTCTTCCTGGTGGACACCCACAAGTGCGTGGGGTGCGGCTTCTGCGTCAAGGGGTGCAAGACGGAGAACGAGGTCCCCTATGACGCCAACGTGACCCGGACCTGGGTGGAGCGCTACGTCATCACCAAGGACGGCCAGACCCACATCGATTCACCCAAGGGGGCGCGCGACGGTTTCGAGGACTCCCGGATCGACATCGGCGAAGGGAAATTCGAAGAGATCAAGAACGAGGATATCGACAAGGCCTTCTTCGTCCCGAAGCTGTGCAACCAGTGCGACAATCCTCCCTGCGTCCAGGTCTGCCCGGTGGGCGCCACCTACCAGACCGCCGACGGCGTGGTCCTGGTAGACCGCAGCTGGTGCATCGGCTGCGGCTACTGCATCATGGGCTGCCCCTACGGGGTGCGTTTCTTCCACCCGGTGTACCATGTCGCCGAGAAGTGCAACTTCTGCTACCACCGGATCAGCAAGGGGATGAAGACCGCCTGCGTCGACGCCTGCGCGTTCGGCGCCCGGCGCATCGGCAACATCAGGGACCCCAACGACCCGGTCACCAAGATCATCATGACCGAGCGGGTCAACGTCCTTAAGGAAGAATACGGCACGACACCTCAGGTCTTCTACCTGGGACTTACCAAGGAGGTGAAATAGCCATGGTGCACGGAGAAGCCTGGACTCTCAAAGAGTTTTTCACCTATCCCAACGAGTACATCTACTGGACCATCCAGATCGTCATGTACCCGTTCATGACCGGCCTGGTGGCCGGCGCCTTCGTCCTCTCCTCCCTGTACCACGTCTTCGACGTGAAGGCGCTGAAGGGGATCGCCCGGTTCTCGCTGGTGTTCTCCTTCGCCCTGCTGCCAGTCGCCATGCTGCCGCTCATGCTGCACCTGCAGCAGCCCCAGCGCGGCATCGAGGTCATGATGACGCCGCACTTCACCTCCGCGATCGCGGCCTTCGGCATCGTCTTTTCCACCTACGGGATGATCGTCGCCTCGGAGCTCTGGTTCGTGTACCGCAAGCACTTCGTGGAGGAGGCCCTGAGGTTACGGGAGATCGGCGACCGCAGCCTGGGGCAGCACCTGGCGCACCTGCTCTTCTCCGCGCTGACGCTGGGCGCCTACGACATCAGCCACGAGGCGCTGGAGGCGGACGAGCGGGCGGTGAAGCGGCTGGCCGGCGCCGGCATACCGGTCGCCTGCTTCCTGCACGGCTACGCAGGTTTCATCTTCGGCTCCGTGAAGGCGAACGCGCTCTGGATGACCCCGCTCATGCCGGTCATCTTCATCTGCTCGGCGGTCGTTTCGGGGATCGCCCTCTGCATGCTGACCTACATCGTCACCATGGAGATCCGGAAGTTCCTGGCCAAGCGGCACAAGCAGCAGTACCCGAACCTCCCGTCGGCGGAGGAGCTGAAGAGCGCGGAAGTGCACGTGGTGCAGATGACTTCCAAGTACCTGCTCATCTTCCTGGTGGCGGCCATCACCCTGGAGCTTTTGGACCTGATCTTCCGCGGCTACACGGCGATGAAGACCTGGGACATCCTGAGGAACGTCATCTACCACCGGGACTTCGTCAACATCTTCGTGATCCAGTACGGCATGGGGAACCTGCTTGCCTTCATGGTCTTCCTGAAGCCGGGGCTCACCGTGCGGCGCGCCGCCTTCGGGAGCTGCCTGGTGCTCCTCGGGGTCTTCATGATGCGCTGGAACGTCGTCATCGGGGGGCAGGCCTTCTCCTCCTCGCTTTCCGGGTTCATGCACTACCACATGCCGTTTTGGCCCCACGACATGGAGACCTACAAAGAGGGGTTCTTCGGCGCCCTGACGGTCGGGATCGTGCCGTTTGTCCTCTTTTACCTCATCAACAAGGTCATGCCGGTCTTCAAGGATACCCATTAACCGTGTAGCAAGATAACCGCACCATACGGGGGAGGTGCTCCGCCTCCCCCGCCTGCACGCCGTCCGGAAGGGCAGGAAGCTTCCGGGATTGGAGGAAGTCTTGACCAAAGAGATCGAGCAGCAGGACGCACGGATAGAGCAGCTGGGGAGTGAATTGCGGTCGCTGAGCGCGCGGGTGGAGCAGCTGGAAGCGCTGCTGGCGGCCCCCGGAAGGCAAGCCTCGGCGCCGGTGGCCACGGTAGCCGCCCCAAAGAAGCACCAGTGGAAGGAGTACGCCAGCGATGCCCCGGAGGACGTCTCCGAGGAGATCCTGGAATGGGCGGGGAAGGCGCACCTTTTGACCCGGATCTCCACCCTCTGCTTCCTGCTGGTGGTGGCGCTCGGCTTGCGCACCATTACGGACAGCAACCTGATCAACACCCTGGCCGGCTCCATGCTCGGCATGGGATACGCGGCGGCGCTCATGCTGGCCGGCGCCTGGCGCTACCACAAGAAAAGCCCGCTCGCCCCGATCTTCGCCGCCTCCGGGATCGTCCTCATGTGCTCGGTCGTGGTGGAGACCCACGCCCGCTTCGCCTCGCTGCCGCTGGTCCCCGCCTACCTGATGCTGATCGCGACCGGGGTCGGCATGGCGTGGGTCAGCTACCGGTACCAGCGCTTCCTCCCCATCTCGCTCGGCACCCTCGGCATGTGCCTCGCCGGGGCCGCCATCGACTACCCGCACCCCTTCTTCCCGTACCTGGCGCTGGTGCTCTTCGCCGCCAACATCCTGGGCTACTTCGCGGCCCAGCTCAAGAGCTGCTCCTGGCTGCGCTGGATCGTGCTGGTCGTGACCATGGGGATGCTGCAGCTTTGGGGCGTCAGGCTCGGCATGATCCTGCTTTCCCACGACAAGCCCCCCGCGCAGCTGGCGGCCGGCTGGTTCCTGCCGGCGCTCGCCCTGTTCGCCGCGCTCTACCTGGCGCTTTCTTTCATCGGCATCGTGCGGAGCGCCGAGGAGAAGTTCTCCCGCTTCAACTTCACCCTGCCGACCTTGAACGTGCTCTGGGCCTTCAGCGCGGCCGCCTACCAGGTGCACGCCGGAGGGGGCAGCAAGCAGCTGCTCGGCCTGCTCGGGGTGGCGCTGGCGCTCGGCCACCTGGGGATAACGGTATGGCTCTCCGGCAGGAAGCAGGGGGGCGCGCCGGGGACCAACTCCTTCGCCTTCGCCGGCTCGGCGCTCGCCGCTGCGGCCCTCCCCTTCGCAGCCGGTAGCTTCACCCTCTCGCTGCCGGCGCTTTCCGTCATGGCGTTCTTCATGGCGATCATGTCGAGGAAGTGGCAAAACGGCGGCATCCGCGCCACCTCGTACCTGGTGCAGCTTTACGCGGTGCTCGGCCTAGCCATCGACCTCCAGGTGGACAAGACCGCGGCGGCCGACGTGGTGAATGCGATCCCAGCGGGGCTCCTGGCGCTGGTCGCCCTGTACCAGTACCAGTGGTGCCGGGAGTGGACGCCCCCCGACCCTTCCGTGTTCAGCCGCTATGACCACAAGGACCGGAGCGCCGTCACGCTTCTTTTGTGCGCGCTGGCCAGCGGCTTTTTCATGCTGCGCATCGCCGTGCTGCAGACGCTCACCCTCTCCGCCACGCCGGCAGAGGTCGCCAACGCTTTCGGCTGCAGCCAGTCGATCCTGATCAACGCCTCCGCCGGCGGGATCATGATATTCGCCTATTTCAGGCGCAACAAGGAGGTGCGTAACGTCGCGATCCTGATCACCCTGATCGGCGCGCTGAAGGTCTTTCTCTACGACCTGTTGAGCTCCCACGGCGTTCCGCTGGTGGCGAGCGTCTTCACCTTCGGTCTGGCCGCCGCCATCGAGTCGGTAGCGCTGGGGCGCTGGCAGAAGAATGCCGAAAGCGCGATGCCCGAGGTCCCGGAGACTCCCAAAGGGCCCATCGCCTACGGAACCCCCCTGGCGTCCGTGGTGCCCGAAAGGCCCAAGGCGGCCGAAGCGGCCAAAGCGCCCGAAAAGCCGCAAAAGGCCAAAGCGCCCTCGGAGCCGGCGCAGCCGGCGGAGCCGGGCGTGTAGCCTGCAACGTGGCATTTTCTCAATCGGCCTGAACCCAAGAATCCTCCTTCCCCCCTGGCGGGGGAGGGTCGGGGTGAGGGGAACTCGCCATCAACGCCCACGCTGGCAGCTCCACCCGCAGATCATATCCGCCGCGAATGTAAAACGGCCCCCCTTTGAAAAGAAAGGGGGGCCGTTTTTATTTGTGAAGCGCCGGGCTAAATTCTTAGTTGTAACCGAACTCCTTCAGCATGCGGCTGTTGTCGCTCCACTCGCCGCTCACGCGCACGAACAGCTCCAGGAAGACCTTGGTGTCCAAAAGCCGCTCGATCTCGTGGCGCGCCTGGGTGCCGATGCGCTTCAGCATCTCGCCCTTCTTCCCGATTACGATCCCCTTCTGGGAGTCCCGCTCCACGTTGATGGTCGCCGCGATGGAGACCAGGCCGTCCTCGCGCTCCTTGAAGCTGTCCACGACGACCGCCACCGAGTAGGGAACCTCGTCATGGGTGAGCCGGAAGATCTTCTCCCTGACGATCTCCGCCACGATGAAGCGCTCCGGGAGGTCGGTCAGGATGTCGTCCGGGAAATAGCAGGGTCCCTCCGGCAGCAGGCCGTGCACGAGCTGCACCAGCTGGTCCACCCCGTCGCCGGTGAAGGCAGAGACTGGAATGATCTCCTTGAACGGGTAGGTCTCGCCGTAGCAGAGCATGCGCTCCAGGAGCTCGCCTTTGGGGACCATGTCGATCTTGTTCATCACGAGGATGACGGGAGAGCCGACACCGGCAAGCACCTCCCGGATCATGCCCGCTTCCTTGGCCGGGTCGGCCGCGCCGTCCACCAGGAACAGGATCAGGTCGACGCCCTGCACCGCGGAGAGCGCCTCCTCGACCATGAACTTGTTGAGCCGGGACTTTGCCCGGTGAATGCCAGGAGTGTCGATGAAGACGATCTGCCCACCCGGGACGTTGTGAATCCCCTTGATGCGGTTCCTGGTGGTCTGCGGCTTGTCCGAGGTGATGACGATCTTTTCCCCGAGGATCTTGTTCAGGAGGGTCGATTTACCGACGTTGGGTCGCCCGACGATGGAAACAAAACCGGAGCGGAACTTTTTTTCTGACATTGATAGGTCTCCTCAAATCCCTGCGCTATACGAAACGGCTAAAGATACGGGAAAAAATGCGGGAAGGAAAGATTTCTTTCGGGGATCGCACAGCTCACCGCCTTCAAAAACCCCGGCCAAAATGGCCCGAACCTTTAGTATACACCAGGGAGCACCGGGGGTGCCATCAAAGCCGGCTCAATGCTATCCTGCGCAAAGAAATGACCGCGCAATCCAAAGGACGTCAGATTTCCGCAACGCTCCCCACCGCCCCACCGGATGGTTATCTCGTCCCGGCCAAGCGTGGCATCCTCCCTCACCTTGCCGACTATGACGCCATGGCGCTCGGCAAGCCGCTTCAGGTTGCGCCGCCCCTGCCCCACCAGGTCTGAGGTCCTCCCGGCAGGCGCCAGAAAGCTGACCAGGCTCCCCTCGGGAATCCCCTGCGCCAGGTCGCACATGAGATCGAACCATAGCTCCGACTCGACCAGTTGTCCGAAGGCCGGGTGGTAGGGGCCGGCGAGCAGCACCCCGGGAGCCTCCAGCTCGGCGGTCGGCTGCAGCCCGAGCCGAATCACCGGGACCCCGGCACGCCGGGCGGCGAGCAGCATGCGCTTGCACAGGTCAACCGCCTGGTCCAGCGACTGCGGGAGGTAGCTTCCTTCCCGGTATAGATCAGCAAGCTTGGTGCCGGCAATTACCAGGGTTGGATAGATGCGCAGGAAGGACGGCTGCAGCGCGAGGACCCGCTCCAATGAGACCAGGGAGCGCTCCTCTGAGTCGCCCGGGAGCCCGGGCATGAGCTGCACCCCCACCTCCAGCCCCGCCTCCTGCAGCACCCGGAGCGCCCGTTCCGCGTCGCGCGCGCTGTGGCCGCGCCCCGAAAGAGCGAGCACCTCGTCGTTCATGGACTGAACGCCAAGCTCGACGGTCCGCACCCCCATAGTCTTTAGAAACAGGGCGTTAGTGGGATCGATTGCGTCAGGTCTGGTGGAAAGGCGCAGGGAGCGCAGCTCGCCGGAAGAAAGCAGCGGCTGCAGCGCCTGTAGCAGGTAGTGCTGGTCGTCACGCGGCAGCGCGGTGAAGGTGCCGCCGTAAAAGGCCACCTCCAGTTCCAGGCCCGGCGCGCTGGCGCGGTACCGGGCGACGCGGTCCAGCATCTCTCCTGCCTCCGGAAGGACGCCGCGGGCGCCGGCGATCTTCTCCTGATCGCAGAAGACACAGCGGTGCGGGCACCCCAGGTGCGAGATAAAAAAGGGGACGACAATCGGTCTCAAGGCTGCTCCTGTAGCCGCGCCCACGCTGCACGGGCGGCAGCCTGCTCCGCCTCTTTCTTGGTCCTCCCCTCCCCCTCGCCCATCAGATCGTCCCCGAGGTAGATCTCCACGGTGAAGCGCCTGTCATGATCGGGCCCGCTCATCTGCTTCAGCTGGTAGCGCGGGAGCTGGCCGCGTTCCAGGCGGGCGCGCTCCTGCAGACCCGTCTTGAAGTCGCGTCCGGAGAGCTCGTCGCCCGAGACGAGCAGCGCCTCGAATTGCTCGTGCACCACGCGGCGCGCGGGCTCGACCCCCCCATCAAGATAGAGGGCGGCGAGCAGCGCCTCGAAGGCATCGGCCAGTAGCGAGCGTTTTTCGCGACCGCCGCCTTTTTCCTCACCGCGTCCAAGACGCAGGCAGGAACCGAGATCAAGGCCGGTGGCGATCCTGGCCAGGCTCCCCTCGTCCACCAGTGCCGCCCGGATGCGCGTCAGTTCCCCCTCGCGGCTGCTGGGAAAGCGCACCAGGAGCAGATCCGAGAGCAGGAAGTCGAGCACCGCGTCTCCGAAGAATTCCAGGCGCTGGTTGTCCTTGCCGCCCCCCGCCTCGTTCGCGAAGGTGCGATGGGTGAGCGCTTCCTCCAGGAGTGCCTTGTCCCGGAAGGTATAACCCAGCGCGCGCTCGACCCGCGCCAACATGTCGTTTTCGTTATTGTCCATTAGATAGCATCGTCCCGCACACGTATTTGCCTCACTATAGCCAAACGCCCCTCGCATGGCAATAAACATATAGGCTAAAGATACGGCGCACCAGGCGAAGGGGGGACAGGAGCACTTCCCCCCTATTTCATAGGCTCTGTTATGGGCTGATGTTGTTTTTAGCGCCTTTTCCCCTCGCCCTCCGGGAGAGGGGCAGGGGTGAGGGCGTCTCCACGGAGCAGCTATCACGCCAGGGCAAATCCCTCACCCCGGCCCTCTCCCGGAGGGCGAGGGAGAGTTTGTGATAAGTATGCTAGAAGTTGGGAAACAACAACTGCACTTAACAGAGCCATTTCATAGGGGGACAGAACCAGAGACTGTCAGAGGAAAAACCTTGACTCAACGGCAGTGGGGACATGGGGATTTGCTACTGGTTTGGACTGACGCTGACACTACGTGGCAGGATCCCCCCCACCCCGTAGCCAGGGGGGAGGGAGGTTTTGGAGGTACTGCAAGGATCTAACAGACAACACTGATTGTAATGGTGCTTTAATAGTTATCGGAATTGTAACGGTTGTCAGTATCCATCCCGGTCTTTCAGCATCCGCTCCGATCTGTCTTAAAAGCGCTTTACCCCTTGGAAATAAACCATCGGGCTGTCTCTTGGTGTGGTTTCTCCTGAGACCTTCCAGGCGACCGTCGTCCTGACACTGAAATTGTTGACGTCGAACCAGCTCACCCCGAAACCGGCACCGGTCAGATTGCGTGTTTCGTCGAGCGTTCCCGGGATCGGGTCGTTGTGCAGCACGGCGTAGCCGTAGTCGACAAATCCTGCCACTTGCAGGCTGCCGGGAATCCCGCCTAGACTGTCGAAAGAATAGCGCACTTCAGCGCTTGACACTACCCCCGAGTCGCCGCTGGAATCATCGGGCTGCCAGGCCCGCACGGCGCTGGGACCTCCCAAGGAGATCTGCTCGGAGCTGTCCAGATTCTTGTCCGCCCACTGGCCATAGGCCCCGGCATACAGGGAAAGACCCCGGTAAAGGGTCTGGGTACGCGCCAGGACCAGGCTTATTTTGCTGTATCCTCCGTCGGTTCCCAGCCCGCCGGCAGACTGATCGTTTGCCAGGGCCGTTGCGTCGTCTATACCGAGATGGCCGCCGATGTAGCCGAGGGAGAAGGAGGTCGAGCCGGCCCCCAGAAATCCGTCCATCTCCACCCCGCTCAGTCCCGCCTCCCATGCGGCCGTATGGCGCTGATTCCTTGCATTGACGCTGTCGATGCGGTCATCGAGCAATTTGCCTTCTCCGGCAAGGGTCGCGTTGAGTATCAGGTTCCGGCTGCGCACCAGCGGCTGGCTTAGGGTGAGGCTCATGCTATGGGCGTCTCCGTTGGCTCTCAGCGGCTTAAATGACTTGCCAAGCTGATATACGACATAGGTGTAATCGAGTCCGACTCTGGTTCCGCAAGATGTCAACGGCACTGTGTAGCCTGCCCGTACCGTCTGAGTATCCGCCGTGGTGCTTGTCTGCGCTCTTAAAGTGAACTGGTCGCCCAGATGCAAAGGCGAGTACAGTTCCAGTCCCCCAGCGATTCGATACTCACCGGTGGAATAGTTGCCGTAATTGTCGGCGTCCAAAGACAGACCGTAAGGTTTTCCTTCAGTTACTTCCAGTTTTGCTGTGGTTGTGCCCGGCCTGACACCCGGCTCCAGAATGATGCGGGAGGAGATATTGGGAAGTTCGTTTACCAACATGATCATTGAGATGATTGAACCATCCTCAGCCGGCTTATCGACAGGCACCCGGGCGGCATAACCCTGAAGCAGGCTCTTTGGCACTCGTGTTTCGGCGGGTGCGGTTTCGACTTTGACACGTTCCAGGGCGCCTTCCAGTACTTCAATGATGATCGGTGTACCTGCCTTGATAGTCTGGGGTGGTATAAAAGCCGAAGCCAGAAAGTATCCCTTCTCTCGATAAGCCTTGGTAATGGTGGCAGCGGCCCGGTTCAATTCTGCCAATGTCATCTCCTGGCCAACATAGGGCGCCACGAGAGCCGCCAGCTGTTCGCTGGTAAAGACGGTATTACCGACAAAGGCGAAGCCACTAACCTTGACCCTGACTCCGGCCGGGATCTCTTCCCTTTGCCCTGCCGGTCTCTGGATATCCGGTGGTATCCGCCGGGGTGCCAGTGTGGGCGGAGGTGTACTCTCCCGCAGCAAAAGACCGGAGTCGGGGACTTCGGCGGCACAGGCCAAGCCTGAGGAAATTATGTAGGCAAGCACTGTCGGAACAACCGCTTTAAGTGATATGGACATTGTGGCTCCTTTGGCGTCAGTACTCAATTCAGTCCGCTTTCCTATCCGCAGTGATCGTCAGAACAGTTATGGCCTCTTGGCCATCTTGATCGGAAGCGACAAGCATGATCCTGAATTCCGGGGTGCCCGTGCTTGGTGGCGTCCCGGAAAGGACCTGGTGGATGGGATCAAACGAAAGCCAGGATGGCAGTGGAGAGCCGTCCTCCATGCGGGCCCGGATCCCGATGCTCGCACCGGGGTCGCTGTGGGTAAAGGTGTCGTTCGGGAGCCGGTAGACGAAAGAGGATGAGGTCACATTCAGGACCAGGGGTTTGACGGCGAAAAATCCGGACGTGCTGGATGTCGGGGTAGTCGAAGAACCTGGTCCGGCGCCTGTTGAGGACGGCGAAACGCCTGATGCCGCGCCAACGTCAGGTGCCTCCGGAAGAATTACGGGAGCAGGTGCCACGGCCATTGTGGGCGCTCCTGCCTTATACGGTGCTGTTGGTGAAGCCGATGATATTGGTGGCGCTGGAGGTGGCGGACTTGGCGCATTGTTGATGGTCAGCGTGCCATCCTTCAAGATGGTGAAGTCGTAGTTTTGCGCGGCGAGCGACCCTGCGCCAGCCGTAATAACTGCCGTGCCGACATTGGTTGCAGCCGTGGCCGTCGTCGTGGCGCTGCCCGCTCCACTGACTGCAGCTGTGGCGGCGTTTTCGCCAGGAATGTATCCGCTGACTGTGGTTGTCAATGTCGGATTGTCTTGGCCGTAGAAGCGGCTCTTATCGTCCGCCGTGACAGTCAGATGCGCTTTACGGATGTCGGCGCTGGTTACCGCAGAGCTGTTGAAGGTATAGTTCGCAGCGTCCACACCGGCTACGTTGATCCCGGAAACGTTGATTGTCTTGCCGGTGGCTGCATTCTTATCGAGGAAGCTCGCGCCACTGTTCGAAAGTGTCAGGACATCTCCGGCAACGCGGTTGTCGGCGAGCGTTACTGCTGCACTGGTGCTGCCGTCATACACCTTGCTAATTCCGGTGGCGGATACAGTCAGTGGGGCCTTACTGATGTCGGCGCTGCTGACTGCCGTAGTATTGAAGGTGTAGTTGCCGGCATCAGTTCCAGCTACATTAATCCCTGCTACGTTGACCGTTTTGCCTGTGGCTGCGTTTTTATCCAGGAAACTGGCGCCACTGTTTGAAAGCGCCAGTACATCGCCGACGATCCGGTTGTCGGCGAGCGTCACCGCTACGCTAGTGCTGCCGTCATACACCTTGTTGATTCCAGTCGCGGATACTGTCAGCGCGGCCTTGCTTATGTCGGCGCTGCTGACTGCCGTGGTATTGAACTTGTAGTTTCCGGAGTCGCTACCAGTTACATTTATCCCTGCCACTCTGACCGTTTTGCCGTTAGCAGCATTCTTATCCAGGAAGCTGGCACCGCTGTTTGAAAGCGTCAGAACATCGCCAGCAATGCGGTTATCGGCAAGCGTTACCGTTGCACCAGTGTTGCCGTCATAGGTCTTGTTGATCCCGGTCGCGGATACAGTCAGCGCCGCCTTGCTTATGTCGGCGCTGCTTACTGCCGTGGTATTGAACGTGTAGTTTCCGGAGTCGCTACCGGTAACACTGATCCCTGCCACGTTGACAGTTTTGCCGTTAGCAGCGTTTTTATCCAGGAAGCTGGCGCTTCCATTTGAAAGGGTCAGGACATCGCCGACGATGCGGTTGTCGGCAAGCGTTACCGTTGCGCCAGTGTTGCCGTCATAGGTCTTGTTGATTCCAGTCGCGGATACTGTCAGCGCGGCCCTGCTTATGTCGGCGCTGCTGACTGCCGTGGTATTGAACGTGTAATTGCCAGCATCGCTACCAGTTACATTTATCCCTGCAACGTTGACCGTTTTGCCAGTAGCCGCATTTTTATCCAGGAAGCTTGCGCTGCTGTTTGAAAGCGTCAGGACGTCACCGGCGATCCGGTTGTCGGCAAGCGTCACTGTAGCAGCGACCCCGCCATCATACACCTTGTTGATCCCGGTCGCGG
>TBL_comb47_HYPODRAFT_10002428_pt1 | contig 23030 bp, 22 predicted proteins | sample TroBogypolimnion_40_FD_10682 | JGI IMG/M metagenome (IMG submission 10682)
TGTTTTACAACACAAAACGACGGCATTCTTACCTTGGGTATCTCAGCCCAAAAGACTTTGAGAAAATGATGGCTTTGAAAAAAGCAGCCTAAGAAAAATGTCCATTTTTACTTGACCACATCATTATGAGAAAAGGAATTATATGAAAAACTTGGGATACTCTTTTCGCATGGTGCCTCTGTTGTTTAAATCGAAAATGCCGGTCTTTGTATCTGCCGGGAACTTGGCAAATTCAGGTCACTTTCATTTGGGTGGTAGAACAGATGGAAAGCAAGATTGACGATACTGGTGAACACATCGCCGTCCAAATCCAGGCCAACTCAAAACCCGGAAAGGTCAAATTTGAGGTGTTTGGCGAGGAAATGATCGAAAAGGAGGTCAAGCTCAGCGGGAACAGCGGGAGAGTCTATTTACCCCCGGCCTGGGTCGGCCGCCGTGTGAAGATCATCAAAATAGATTGAGGGCGTGTGGTTGAAATGAATGGAAATGGAATAAGCGTCTCTATCAGAAAGATGAGACTGGATGATATCGAAGTTGTCGAGAGAATTTACACGGTTATTACAAAAAAATCCTTGCAGGTGGATTTTACGCAGTTTGTGGGAGATCCTTTACAACAGCGGGCAACGGAATCGGTTTGTTTTGTGGCGGAACTCGAAGGCAAGGTCGTGGGCTTTATGATCAGTCATGTTATGACCTTAAGCTTCGGCATGGAAAAAAGTGCATGGATTGCCTCCATGGGAGTGGAGCCGAAACACATGGGACAACAAATTGGAGCACGGTTGGCAGCTGAGATTTTTGAGTTTTATAAAGCCCAGGGCATCACCAGCATTTACACCTCCGCGCATTGGGATGCCACCGATGTTGTTTCTTTTTTCAAGACGCTGGGATTTCATCGAAGCGACTTCATCAACTTGGAAAAATCCCTGTAGTTCTCCTCATCCCGGTTTTGGTCTCAATGGGGAAAGCAAACAATCAGGAAACGAGGGATTCAACCAGCTCACTCACGGCAACGGCACAAATTCCAAGCATTACAAATGCACAAGCGTGTGGACATACTTTCTGTTCCTTCTCAACGTGACGAGTTTCACGTCTTGAACGTATAATATGTCCACATCCTTATTGTAAAGTACCTGTACATCCGATGAAGCAATATTCAGGCACAAGCCTTTTTCTCCTTCCTCTTATGAGATGGATGTCTTTTCTCTCAAGTCGCAACGCTTGAGTTTTCCGGTGGCAGTTTTGGGAAGGTTGTCGACAAATTCGATCCATCGAGGATATTTGTAGTGGGCGAGCGTCCTTTTTACATATTCCTTGATATCTTTTTCCAGTTGAAGATCAGCTGTGTAGCCGTTTTTTAAGACAATAAAAGCCTTTGGTTTGACAAGATCCTGGTTATCCCTGGAGCCAACGACGGCGCATTCGAGCACTGCCGGATGTCCGATCAGGCATGCCTCAACCTCTACCGGAGAGACCCAGATCCCCCCCACCTTGAGCATATCATTGGTTCGGCCGATGTAATAAAAGTAGTGTTCTTTGTCCATCATATACTTGTCGTCCATGTTCACCCATTCTCCCAACATGGTACTTTTCGTTTTCTTATGCTTGTTCCAATACCCTGCAGCAGCGCTGTCTCCTTTGATGAGAAGGGTTCCGATCTCTCCAAGCACCACATCCTGAAATTTCTCATCCACTATGCGGGCGTTATATCCCGGAACCAGTTTCCCAGAGCTTCCCGGCTTGGCCTTATTCGGGAGATTTGAGATAACAATGTGTAACATCTCCGTGGATCCGATACCGTCAATGATCTCAACTTTATGGCGCTTTTCCCAACGATCAAGGATATCGGCAGGCAACGCTTCACCGGCGGATATGCATAACCGTACGCCTTCGAGGCTTCCTTCCTGCTGCAGCATGGAGCCATACAGGGTGGGTACGCCAAAGTACAGGGTCGGTCTGTGCTTTGCGATGGTCTTGTAAACTGCATCCGGAGTAGGTCGATCCGGCATTAATACGGAGGTTGCCCCGACGCTGAAAGGAAAATACAATCCATTGCCGAGACCATAGCCAAAAAAGAGTTTGGCTGCCGAAAAACAGATATCGTTTTCCCGAATCCCCAGCACTTGCTTGCCATAGGTTGCGGCTGAATAAACCATGTCATGCTGAAGGTGGACCGTTCCCTTCGGTTGACCGGTGGAGCCCGAGCTGTATTGCCAGAAGCAGGCATCGTCCGGTGTGGTCGGCGCCGCCTCGAGCTGATCAGAAGCACCTCTGATAAACGTGTCAAAATCGACAGTTCCAACAGGGGGCTGCTTTCCCACTACGATGATATTTTTTAAGAATTGGAGCTTATCCTTAATGGGCTCAAACTTGTTGTAAAGATCTGCATCCATAATCAAGGCACTTGCCCGGCTGTCATTGAGAAAATAGAGGTAGTCCTTGGGTTGCATCAGGGTGTTGAGGCAAATCGGAACCGCCCCGATTTTAATGGCTCCGAAGAAGGAAATGGCAAATATTTCTGTATCCAGCAGCAAAAGGGCAACCCGATTTTCCATTTCGATGTTCAAGCCCTTGAGAGCATTGCCTACTTTATTTGTTCCCTCCTGAATCTGGGCATAGGTGAAGGCATTATCCCGGCAGAGAACCGCTGTCTTTTGACCTCGACCCTCTCTGATATTTCGATCGACAAAGTAGTCAGCTGCGTTGAATTTTTCTGGGAGATTCAAGTCAACATCCATTTTGTTCCTCCTTGTGCCAGTTTGTTAGAAAATGATTTGATGGGCAATCACTGATCCGCACTACGCATGTAACATTCGATAAAACCTGACCTGCTGATAGTCTTGAATTTCTTGCAGGAACTTCTGCTGATACCTTTATTTGCAGCCATCATCGATGATTTCAACGAGAACCCCATTGAGTGCTCCAGGTTTAAGAAAGGCGTAGTGTGATCCCTCCCAAACCCGCGGTTTCTGATCAATCATTGCATAGTGATTGGCATTGAGAATCGGGATGGCGGCTGTGGTGTCCGGCACCCGAAAGGAAATGAGCATCACTCCCTCGCCATGTTTGGCGATAAACCTGTCCACATCGCTTCCGCTTCGGGTGGAGCGCATCAGTTCGAACCCCACCTCGCCGACGTAATACCTGGCAACTTCGATGGATTCTTCCTCGGAGATATATTCAAGATCCGGCTCTGATTTGCCAAGGAACCGTGCCCATCGCGGCTTTGCTTCCTGCAGGTCACGAACTGCAATACAAATATGGTCAATTTGGCTGATACCTATCATCGGTAATGTTCTCCTTGCATATGGTTGGCTTGCTGGTTTCCGGTCATCCGGTATACGATGGCCGGGTTTTCATCTGCTTTTACGAGTAATGGTATGATCGAGTCTCAGTCGGGTTGACCGTACCCGTGTAATTTTACCGTTCTGGGTGGCATCGAAATGTGAAGAAGCTGTTGCCGCTTCGGTGCAACTCCATGTCGAGGAATTCAAGGCTTTCATGATATGCCCTTTGAAGCAAAAAACGAGCCAGCATGAATACTTGCATCGTTTGCGCGGACGAAATTTGAATAGCTTATATTCTAGATAGTTATCTGGCTGTTGGGCCGACTCGGAAAAGAATCCTTGATGCTGAGGAGAAAGATTTTTTTAGTTAGGGGAAAGATCTTATCCGGGGATACCCTTATTTGCAGCCATCATCTTTTAATTTCAAGTGAACACCAGTGGGCGATCAATGGCACGACAAGGTGAACACCAGTGGGCGATCAATGGCACGACCAGCCATTCGGGGGTTTAATATTGTATTTTATAATTTTACTTCTCAGAGTGGGCATAGAAATTTTAAGACACTGTGCTGTCTCGGTCCGTCTCCAGTTCAAGGCATCCAATGTTTTTTTGATATGCTCTTTTTCCATGCTGACCAACGAACAGATCCCGCCCTCGGATTCTTCTGTTTGCATGTACTTGCGAAGGATTTTATCAATATCCTCGAGCAGCAGAACGCTGCCTCTGGTCTGAACCACTGCTTCAATCAGCACATTTTCAAGTTCGCGCACATTCCCCGGCCATTGGTGAGCTTTTAAGAGCTCAAGGATGCCATTCTGCACGTGCAGGACCTCGGAATTGAATTTCAGATTGATCTTCTGGAGAAAATAATCGACCAATTCATCGATATCAGAAAGCCGTTCTCTCAGCGGCGGCAATTGGATGATGACCACCCGAAGGCGGTAAAAAAGATCTCGTCTGAATTCTTGTTTATTGACCATGCTGAAAAGATCGCGATTGGTGGCGGCGATAATTCGGCAGTTGGATTTCATCGTCTCCTGGCCGCCTATGCGCATGTATTCATGGCGCTGGAGGAATCCCAGTAATTTGCCCTGAACTTCATACGCCAGTTCCCCCAGTTCATCCAGGAACAGTGTGCCGTTTCCTGCCAGTTCGATTTTGCCTTTTTGAGTGCGGTTGGCGCCGGTGAACGCGCCTTCGATGTGTCCAAACAACTCGCTCTCAATAAGGCTGTTAACCACTGAGCTGCAATCAAGGGTCACAAAAGGTTCATTTTTATAGAGACTGTTCTGGTGAATGACCCGGGCAACAAGTTCTTTTCCCGTACCGGTTTCACCCTGGATCAGCACAGTGGTCCGTTTCTGGCATGCCAATCCGATGGTTTTGAAAATTTTCCGCATCTGATCACTTTTGCCGATGATCAAATGCGGATTGAAGTCCTTAGGTTTGGGCGGCTTCGGAAATTTTTCCTGCTCAGCCTTAAGGATACTGATTGCGCGCTCGATGGCCTCTTCGACCTGGTCCACGTCCAATGGCTTGTGAATATAATCAAATGCGCCGCACTTCATTGCCTGGATGGTGGTTTCCATATCATGGTAGGCGGTGATCATGATCATCTTGGAGAGACGCCCCTCGTTTTTGATCCTGGTCAGTATCTCTAGGCCGTTGCAGTCAGGCAGGTGGATATCGATAATTACAATATCCGGCATATGTTCACAAAACAGGGCAAACCCCTTTTCGCCCATTTCCGTTTTGAACACCTGATGCCCTTTTTCAACGAAAAACATTTCAAGGGTTTCAAGGATGGATATTTCATCATCGATTAACAGGATCTTCAGCTTCATTGAACCGTCCTCCTCTTACACCGGGATCTGTAAGGTAAAACATGCACCATGGGGAAGTATATTTTGAACTTCGATACGGCCCCTGTGGGCTTCGGCAATACGTTTTACATTGTTGAGCCCTAAACCGGTACCCTTGACTTTGGTGGTAAAAAACGGCTTGTAAATTTCAGAGATAATATTTTCAGAGATGCCTGGGCCTTCATCGGAAACCGTAATCAGGACCTTTTCTCCGTGATCCTTTACATATCTGCTGCGCAGAAGAATCTGTTTTCCCGCAGTAGAGGCATCGACGGCGTTTATAAGCAGGTTCAAGACTGCCTGGGTAAGCAGTTGTCCGTCGATGTTTATGAAGGGAATGTCGGGGGCCAAGTCTGCTTTGAGGGTGATATTTTCCGAAACGATTTTCATCTCTAACAGTTCAAGGGAAGACAGAAGAAGCTCATTTAAAGATTCTCTTTTTACATTCAACCGGATAGGTTTTGCAAAATCGAGCAGTTCCTGTAAAATTTTTTCAAGACGTTTCACCTCCCTCACGGAGATGTCGACTCTTTTTTGATCATTTCCCTTTAATTTGGGGTTTTTTATAAGAATCTGGAGATTCATCATCACCGCGGAGAGGGGATTGCGTATTTCGTGTGAGAGCGAGGTCGTAATCCGCCCGATGTCGGCCATTCTTTCAGATGCACGGATTTTCTGTTCCAGATGCACCCGGTCGGTGATATCGCGGCAGATACCAATGACGGAAAGCTTGCCGTCCCATTCCGTGGCTTTGGAGAAGATCTCGGTGGGGTAGCATTGGCCGGTACGGGTGATACGCATATATTCGAGTATGGGCAGGGGCTCCCGTGTCGTGAGACTCCGGTAATAGGCCTCCATGACCTTTTTACGGTGCCCTGGATCGACGAAATTGTGAAATTTCTGGCCGATCATTTTCGAAGGTTTGTAGCCATGCATCAAGCCGGTCGCAGGATTTACAAAGACCAGGACCTCTTCATGAATGACGAAAAATCCATCATTGATCTCCTCGACTAAAATCTTATACCGTTGTTCCGATTCCTTCAACTCCGCTGTGCGAATGCGCACCTGTTCTTCCAGGCGTTGGTTCTGCATGAGGATTTTCGCCTGCTGCATGGATTGAAACAGATCGCTGAACCGATGGAGGGTGTGCGTCAGACAATGGTTGATGCACAGCATGGCATCGTATAATTCGTCTCTGGTTGTCTCTTTGACAAGCAGGGGGATTGAAATGCTTCGGAAAAATTCAAAGGCCATTTGGACATCCGCAAGAGGAAATCCATTTACCAGGCGAATTCGTGCCATCTTTTCTATGAATCTATTTATCTTGCTGAAATCATTATTAGATAATGCGGCGATATAGGATTCATAGGCCTCGGTTACCGTATCGGCAATCCCATCTTCCGGCCGATCGGAGTACAGGTCGCTGATCTGCGTTCTGATCGAATGGACCCACTCCGCAATGATCGCGGTTCTGTTATTGTTTAAGACGTCGATGAACGAAGATCTCATAGGAGTTCTTCCGATAAAATTTATCTGCACTCGCCCCTTTGTTTCAGGCTGCTGGCGCCGGTGCGGAGGCCTCCTTCACGATGGGGTATCCGCTTGGGTTGATTAGTACTGTTTTTCTCCTGAAAGGCGCAGATTCAGGTCAATTGGTGGTTCAGCCCCTGTCAACGTTCTCGGCTTCCATCTGCACATACCTGCCGGGTTGGAACCGAAATCAGGTTCGGTGAGGCAGAAACAGCCGACGGTCAAAGCGGCTGCCAGACGCTGCAGCCGCTTTTTTCTCCGAGGACGCGAGAAGGGCGTTTAGCTATGCTTTTTTGAAAATGTAGTTCAGTTGTCCGTTGGGCAGTTGATTGACGACGGTTGACATCGGCATGCCGATTTTGACCTCGGCCAGATCCAGGCCCTTATCGAGACGCCCGAAAACCTGATAATCGCCGTAATCAAGCAGTGCGATGCTGTATGGCACGTCGGCCTCGAAGCCAACCGGGGCGTATTGGAGCTGGCTGTACGATACCAGCTTGCCGTTGCCGCTTACCTCACGCCAGTCCATGCTGCTTGACAGGCATACCGCGCAGTCGGCCCGAGGCGGGAAAAATTTCGTCCCGCAGGTATTGCAGTGGGTAAACATAACCTTGCCGCTTTCCAGATGATCAATAAAATTGTTGACTCGTGTTGTCCGGGTGAAGCTCACCGTGCCGAATTTGCCGAAGCGGACATCTTCCTTTTTTTCGCTCATCTTGTTCTCCAATTTACTCGTTGCCCAGAATAGTCACATTGCCGTAGATGCCCACCCCGCCGATGTTATGCACCAAGCCGATTGCCGGATCCTTGACCTGAATGTCTCCGGCTTCACCCCGCAGCTGCAGGACAATCGTGCGGACCTGGCTGCCGCCGGTGGCGCCGATGGGATGACCTTTGGAGAGCAGGCCGCCGTCCACGTTGACTGGAATGCTCCCTTCTTTGTAGGTCTCCTTTCCCCGGATCAACTCTTTGGCCCCCCCGGGATCGGCAAATCCCAAGGCCTCGTAGGCCAGCAATTCGGCGATGGTGAAGCAGTCGTGTACTTCAGCCACATCGATATTTTTTGGGCCCACTCCGGCCATTGCGTAAGCCTGTCTGGCAGCCTGCTCTGCCGCCTTCAGCCCATGCAGACGGTCCCGTCCGGTCAGGTTGACGCTGGCGCTTGCCGCGCCCAAACCTAAAATCCAGACTGGTTTCCGGCAAAATGACTTGGCTTTTTCCTCGCTGGCCACGATCAGGCATGAGGATCCGTCGGCGTTGGCACAACAATCTCCTACCCGCAGGGGGCTGGATACCGGGCCTGACATCATGTTTTTCGGGTCAGTAAACATATCATGGGTCACCGGCTTGCGGAAAACCGCGCGCTCGTTGAGCTGGCCGTACGTGGACGCCTTGACGCGAACTGCCGCCAGATCCTCCAGGGTGGTGCCGTACTTTTCCATATGCGCCTGGGCGTGCATGGCATAATAGGCCGGCATCATGGTACCGAAGGGGCTCTCCCACTGAATGTCGGCGCCGCGGCCCATGCGTTCCTGGCTTTCAGCCGAAGAAATTTCCGACATCTTTTGCAGGCCGATCACTGCCACGACGTCATGGGCGCCGGACGCCACCATGGCGTACGCCATCTTGAGGCCTGTACTGGACGACGAGCAGAGCGACTCGACATAAAATGTCGGCTGCGGGTTGAGACCAAGGTACTCGGCAACGACAGCAGATGGTGACCGCTGTTTGTCGTACTCCGGCGCCGAGCACAAAATAGACGCATCGATCTCTTTGGTGACGATCCCCGCATCAGCGATTGCTTCTTTGAATCCTTCGAAGGCCAGTTCACGAATTGATCCCGGATAATTACGGACAAATTTGCTCTGTCCAACTCCTATAATTGCTACTTTTCCCATAGGTGGTTCCTTTTTGAATTTATATGAAAGTCTCGTTTTGATGCTGGCCAAGCCATACTGAAATGACGAGCTTTCTTGCATCGTTGAGGCTGGTCATTCTGGTCCAGCCATGCTGGTTAGATGTATTGACCCCCGTCAACCTTGATGCATTCTCCGGTAACATGCCTGGCCTTGTCCGAGGCCAGAAAGGCGATCACGTTGGCCAGATCCTCAGGTTGCCCGACCCGTTTGAGAACGATTTCGGCCATGGCCAGGTCGATAATTTTATCACGGGCATCGGAGTTCTTCAGCATGGCGGTTTCTATGAGACCAGGGGCCACAGCGTTGACCGTCACCCCGAAAGCGCCTAATTCCTTGGCAACGGCCTTGGTGTAGCCGATGATGCCCGCCTTGGAGGCGCTGTAATTTGACTGGCCGAACTTGCCTCGCATGCCGTTGATGGATGTCACATTGATAATGCGTCCGGATTTCTGTTCCTTGAATAGGGGCGCGGTGTGACGGGTGAAATTGAAATAGCCTTTCAGATTGACTTCCAGGACCCTGTCCCACTGCTCCTCGGTCATTTTCCAGCAGACGCCATCCCAGTTCATTCCGGCGTTGTTGACCAGGATATCTATTTTGCCGAAGGTTTCCAGGGCGGCCTTGACCACCGCTTCGGCTTCAGAGAAAGAGGCGATATCGCATTTGACGCATATCGCCTTGCGCCCCATTCCTTCTATTTGTTTTACGACCATCTCGGCTTCTTCCCTGTGGCTGCGGTAGGTCAGGCAGACATGAGCGCCTTCCCTGGCCAGCATCAGGGATACGGCCGTGCCGATCCCCTGGGATCCTCCCGTTACGATGGCATTTCTCCCTTCCAGTAACATATATTCCCCTCTTTTTTATTGTTAGTCAAATGATCGATGCAATTATTTTTTCGGGGTTCCCAGGACGGCCGCCATCAGCGCGGTTTCCATGGGCTCTCCGGCTGCGAGGCGCTTACGGTATTCTATGAAATCGATGGTGTCCTTACCGGTAATTTTCTTGGTATTGAACGCATTGAAGCCCAGGAAGGCTTCACCTGTCATGTTGGAGGCCAGCCAGTGGCGGTTGATCACCTTGGCTTGATCCCAGAAAAATTTCTTCTTCATGCGGATCCCTTCAATGCTCTTGATCAGGCATCCGGGAAACAGATTGGTATAGGTCCAGAGAACTTTGTCTATCTCCTTGTCGACCAGTTCGAAATCGATCGTGGCTTCTTTCAGATAGGCACGTCCCTCTTTGGCTGCTTCGCCGGTTTTGTACTCGCCATACACCAGCTCGCCGTCGGCGACATAGGATTCGGTATGCACCGTGGGGTTGCGCACCCACTTGCCGTTGTCCTTGATGACCGGCAAACACTTTGAGATCAATCCAAGACGATACATTTTGTAGGCGCTCCACATCTCGCAGGAGACACAGTTCCACATTGCCAGCTCCATGGGCATCATCCACGGCAGGAAATCAGTGCTGCCGCCGTCCGGGGCGCTGCCGTGTTTGGCGCCGGCCTGTCCGAATATCGCCAGGTCGCTGGAAATGGTAATATCCGTGGCCATGCCGATTTCCTGGCCGCCGGCTACACGCATGCCGTTGACCCGGCAGATGGTCGGCTTCTTGCAAAACAGGATGGTGTCGACCATGGCGTTGAAGAGATCCATGTAGAGGCCATATTCATTCGGCCGTCTGGAGTAGTATTCGGCATACTCTTTGGTGTTGCCGCCGGTACAGAAGGCCTTGTCGCCGGTGGCGGTGAAGACACAGGCCACCACTGAGGAATCGGCAGAGGCACGGTGAAAACCGGCAATAACCGCCTTGACCATCTCGGTGGTATACGAATTGTACTGACTGGGGTTGTTCAGGGTGACCCACGCTGAATAGAGTCCATCAACCAAGTTTCCCTGGGGGTCGCGTATCGGTTTTTTCTCAAAAATTACGCCGGGGGCCTGGCTGGAAAAGATATTGTCGCTCCACAGGTGATGGTCTTTGTGCCCGGATTCTCGAGGAAGCCAACATAAATCACTCATCGTTTGTTCTCCTTTTCGTTCCTCCGGGATATCCGGGGAAGATTTAGTTTGCAGGTTAAGGAACCATGATGGGACGCTGGTTGATCGTACGCTGGCGGGCCATCTCAAACACCTCGTTGATGGAGGCCAGCGGAAAGGTCTTTACAAAAGGCTTGAGGTCTATTTTGCCGGCCAGGATCAGATCGACGACCGGTCGATAATATTCGGGTATGCATCCCCAGTTGCCCCGCATTGTGGCATTGAAAGCCATCAGGTTGGACAGCCGGACTTCCGTTGTGTCGAGGGTAAAGCCGACGATGGACAGGTGGGCGCCGAAGGTTAAAAGGCCGAAGGCGGTCTTCTGCCCGGCTGCGGTGCCGGAGGTTTCAAAAATCTTGATATGGGTACTCGACCGGCCTGTTTCCCTGGCCACGCCGTAGACCTTTTTGCGAAGGTCCTTGAAGGGGATGTCCTTTCCATTGAAGGTCGCATCCACAGAGCAGGACAGATTTTCGAGCTTCAGCGGATCCACGTCAATGGCCACCACCGCGGCCCCGAAGCTTTTGGCCAGCAGGGCGCCAAAACCGCCCACGCCGCCCACGCCGATAAATACGGCCAGATCCTTCTCGGTGAGACCCGATTCGATAATTGCCTGATAGGGAGTCGTGATGGCATCGGCAACGACGGAAAGTTCTTCCAGGGAGACGTCTGCCGCACCGATTGGCTTCATATTTTCATCGACGGGAATCTTACAGAGCTGTCCTGCCGGTACCAGAATATGGCTGGCGAATCCCCCCTGGATATCATTGCCCGGCATTTTCTGGGTCCTGCAGATATTGCCGCGGCCTTCCCTGCAGGACTCACATGCGCCGCAGGGCATGACGGCCGGGACCACGGCGGCGCATCCCTCCCAGGCCTCGGCACCGGGACCGGCCCCCTGGACGATCCCGCTGATTTCATGTCCCAAGGTCAGCGGCAGGGCCGATTTGAGGGGAACACCGTCATAGAAGAAACCTAAATCCGTGTGGCACACACCGCAGCCGCTGACTTTCAGCAGGACTTCCCCTGCCTTGGGCTCAGGGAGAGCTGATTCCACACGTTCCAGGGGGTGATTCGGGATCACCATCTGCCAGGATACCATTGTTGTCATAGCGATCGCTGCTCCTTATATTTGGGGCTGTTCATAGGGATTCCGCGTCATGAATGAATTCTTCCTGCCCGTTATAAATGAGAAATTTACTGCCCTTGATACGGGCAATCATGATCATGCCAAAATCCTGGGCGAGATTCAGTCCCATGTGTGTGATGCCGGACCTGGAGATGATGGCCGGAATTTCCAGCAAGGCCGCTTTCATGACAATCTCCGAAGTGAGACGGCCGGTGCTGTAAAAAACTTTCCCTCGACCGGAGATCCGGTCAAGCCACATTTTGCCAGCGATGGTGTCGGCTGCGTTGTGGCGGCCGACATCTTCTACGAATATCTCCACCTCTTCGGTGCTGCACAGCGCGCAGCCATGCACTGCTCCGGCGGATTTGTATATTTCGTTATAGGAGGAGAGTGATCTCATCAACCGGTTCAACTGGGATTGGCGAAGAGTAATGGGGTGAATCTCCGCTTCATAGAGCCCATCGATAGTGCAGCTGAAAATGGTTCCCTGTCCACAGCCGCTGGTGACTGTCCGCCCGGTAAGCTTCTCCCGGATCTGTTGGCCATTGCCGTCTCTGGTTTGTATATGCACGGAATCAGTCTGCCAATCAACCCGGACCGATTCGATTGTCTCGATCTCCCGAATAAGCCGCTGGTTGCGCAGATACCCAAGTGCAAGCTGCTCCGGGTGGGTGCCAAGCGTCATCAAGGTGACGATTTCATGGCCGTCGACCAGGATTGTAAGCGGTAATTCACCGGCAATTTCGACCTCTTTTGCCTCACCCTTTTCATTGTTAACAGAAATGGTATGAGTAGGCCGCACTCCGGCATCTGTCATCCGGGGACGATAGACGCTCATCGGTTTTTCCACTCTGGACGCCGTTTTTCTTCAAAACTCCGGATACCTTCGAGGGTATCTTCGGTTTTCATTAATTGGTTGAGAAACATATCATTGACGCTGTCCATGGCGTCATGGAGGGCCATCGCCGTGTGCCGGGTGACCGCCTTTTTGCTGAGCGTCAGGATGAGCGGACTGGCCTGCTGGATTTCCCCGGTCAATCTGGCCAGCCCTTCTTCAAGGGCGTCATCATCGAAGACATCACAAACAATTCCCATCTGGTGCATAGCATCAGCGCTGTAGCGCCTTCCGGTCGTGCAGATCTCGATGGCGCGGGAAGGTCCTGCCAGATGGGGCAGACGGACCGCTGCATAGGGCGGAAAAAACCCCAGCTTAATCTCAGGCAGTCCGAATACGGCCGACTTTGCAGCCACAACCATATCACAGGCAATGGCGAGTTCCATTCCGCCTCCCAGACAGGCGCCGTTGACGGCGGCGATGGAGGGAAGGGCGAAGGCATGAATCTGCCTGAGCAGCGCGTCGAAGATCCGAATCATGTCAGGCGCCAGTTCAGGCTTGTGATCGAGGACTTCCACACCGGCGCACCAGCTGGGCCCCTGGGCTGCAAGGACTACGCATTTCAGATCGGCATTCCCTTTGAGTTCTGCCAATACAGAGGTCAACTCCTGCATCATTTCCCTGTTCAACACATTGTGTTTCGGGCGATTCAGTGTGATTCGGGCTATGCCGTTTTCGTTTGTCAACTGATGATAGGTTCGCTTCATGCTGTCATTCCCCTTTCAGTCGAAGTGTTTTTATTGCCCGTGCGTGATATTGCCCGGTCTTCCATGGGGAGGGGCGGCGGCACAGGGCCTCCGGCAATCCTCGTGACGGCTCCAAACCGGGAAGGGCAGGCATTCAGGCAGGCGCCGCATTTGATGCACTTGTCCTGATCGATGACATGAATCAGGTTCTTTCCGCCGGCAATGGCCTCCGCCGGGCAACTCTTTGCGCAGATCATACAGGCCTGGCATTTAGCCGGATCGATGCAGTATGAAGCCACCTCGCCAAACAGCCGTTGGATCTCCTCCAGGCTGAAATGGGTTTCGTAGTCTGCCGTATCCTGAAGGCGGGTGGTCAACTTGGCGTGCTTTTCAATCTTGATATAGGGGACCAGGCGGGTGATCTCGGCCAGGGCCTCCCCGAGTTGTTCCGGAGCAATCTCTCCGGCTTGCCCTATAGGGCCAAGCTCTTTAACTGTTTTGCAAAAATCGTCTACCGCTGCGGCAAACAGGTTGCCTTCTCCGCCGGACATGAACGCAATCTGCAGCCGCCGGGGATGGAAGCCGATATGTTCAAAGATCTTTTTGCCAAGCAGGGTCAGATTCAGGGCATGGTAATTGCCATGGGTGATGTAGTTGCATTCTCCCAGCCGACATCCGCCGATGAAGACGCCATCCGCTCCGTTGGCAAAGGCCCGCAGGATGTGGGCCAAATCCACCCGGCCCGAGCACATCAAGCGGACCAGCCGCATATTCGTTGAGTATTGCAGTCTGGAAACTCCAGCCAGGTCAGCCGCCCCGTATACTCACCAGTGACAGACAAAGCCGATGATTCTGGGGGTGAACATGTGTCCTCTACTCATGGTGTATTCTCTCCTTGCGTATCATTGTGCGTCTATCGATTCGGGAATCAGCGCATCGATCTGGCTCAGAATCTCCCGGTCTGTGAAATGCTTCAGGACAATGGCCCCGGTGGGACACACGGCGTTACATAACCCGTCTCCCTTGCAGATCACCGGGTTGACGACGGCCTTGAGGCCTTGTTTGATCTTTTGCAATTCAATGGCATCATAGCTGCAGACTGCAACGCAGGCGCCGCAGCCCATGCAGTTTTTCTCAGTCACTTCGCAGACCGCCCCCGATACGGTAACGATATCGTTGGACAGCAGGGCCAATGCCCGGCCTGCCGCCCCATAGGCCTGGTTGACGGCCTCGGGGATATGCTTGGGATAGTGGGCCATGCCGCAGAGAAAGACGCCGCTCGTGGCAAATTCGACCGGCCGTAATTTGACATGGCCTTCCTGGAAAAAGCCGTCCGGCCCCAGCGGCACCTTGAACAGGCTCGCAATCTCCTGAGCGCCTTTTGGCGGGATAACGGCTGCGGCCAGAATCAGCAGGTCGGCTGCAAAAGCTACTTTTTTCCCTAAGACCGGATCGGTCAGCGCCACCTGCAGGACAGGTCTGCCCTCTCCTGTTTCACCCGCTTTCACCACAGGCGGATCGTCCGGCGTCCAGCGAATGAAGCGCACGTCCTGATGAGAAGCCTCGCGGTAGTATGTTTCGTTGAAGCCGTACGTGCGCATATCCCTGAAGGCAATGGCGACATCCATCTGCGGATTTATCGCCTTCAGTTTCAGCGCATTCTTGATACTCTGGCTGCAGCATACCCGGCTGCAGTAGGGGCGGTCTTCATTGCGGCAGCCCACGCACTGGATCATCACAACGCTCCGGATCCCGGTGAGAGTTTCCTCTTTCCGCGCGATCCGTTCACCCAGTTCCAGATGGGTCAGCACCCGCTCATCTTCCCCATACAGGTACTCGGCGGGTTTGTACTCTTCGGCGCCGATGGCAATGACAGCGGCCCCGTGCTCGATGACGGCCGCACCCCTTTCAGAGGTGATGCGGGTTACAAAATTACCCACGTAGCCGCCAGCCTCGGTGATGACGGCGTCGGTGTATACGTGGACCGCCGGATGGCTGTAGATCCTGCGGATAAGTTTGGCAAGATCGGCCTGGACATCCTTTCCGTCCAGGGTGGAATACAGTTTTCTCGCGGTGCCGCCCAGTTCGGGTTGCCGTTCCAGCAGGTAGACCTCATGACCCTGGCCCGCGATGGACAGCGCGCAGGTCATGCCTGCAATACCTCCACCCACTACCAGAGCCGCTTTATTGACCGGCAGGTCGAACTCCTGCAAGGGTTCAAGGCCTGAGGTCCTGGCCACCGACATGCGGATGATATCCCTGGCCTTGTCCGTTGCCGCCTCTTTCTCCCGCGCATGGCACCAGGAGCAGTGCTCCCGGATGTTGGCCATATCCAGATAGTACTTGTTGATACCTGCCTCGCGCAGGGTGTCCCGGAAAAGAGGTTCCAGCGTCCGGGGACTGCAGGCAGCGATCACTACCCGGTTGAGCGACTTTTCTTTTACGGTGTCAACGATCGCTTTCATGGAGTTGGTGGCGCAGGAAAAGAGCTGTTCCTGGGCGTGGACCACATGGGGCAGCGTCAAGGTATAGGCGACTGTGCCGGGCACATCCACTACCCTGCTGATATTGGCCCCGCAGTGACAGACGAATACGCCGATACGCGGCTCGTCGGCGGTGTTGTCTTTTTCCGGCGGGTAGACCCTTTCCGTGGTCAGTTTGCCGCGGCGGTAGTTCAGCAATTCACCGCATTGCGATCCGGCAGCGCTGGCGGTAAAGACCGATTCGGGGATATCCATCGGCCCCTGGAAGGCCCCGCTGACAAAGATCCCTGGACGGGTGGTAGCCATCGGGTTGGCGGAATCGATGTGACAGAATCCGTGGCTGTTGACCTCAATGCCGAACTTCTTCGCCAGGCCCTGATAATCCGCAGGCGGGTTCAGTCCGACGGAGAGCACCACCATGTCAAAGGATTCTTCTTTCACTCCCTCGGATTCAGTGGCGTAGCGGACAATCACGTTGCGGGTCTCGGGGTCTTCGCCGACGATGGAAACGTAGCTGCGGATAAACCGGACATCGGCAAGGTTTTGTGTCCGTTGATAGAAGGTTTCAAAGCCTTTGCCGTAGGACCGGACATCGTTGTGAAAGATGGTGCAGGCGGCAGCGCTGTTGTGGTCCTTGGTCAGGATGACCTGTTTCTGGGCATAGGTGCAGCACACAGCCGAGCAGTAGCTGTTGTCTCCCGCACTGACCCGCCTGGAGCCCACGCACTGGATCCAGGCAACGTTGCGGGGATGCCGCAGATCCGATGCGCGCAGGATCTCGCCTTCGTATGGACCGGTGGCGCACAGCAGCCGTTCGTAGTCCATGCCGGTCACCACGTTCTGCAGCCTGCCGTAGCCATACTCGTCCCTTACTTTCGGATCGAAGACGTCATAGCCGGGGGAGAGCACGATAGCCGCCACGTTCAGTTCCCTCTTCTCGGGAAGCTGGTGAAGATTGATAGCGTTATTCTTGCACACGCCTTCACAGATACGGCATTTCTTTTCCTTCAGGTACAGGCAGCTCTGATCGATGTACGTGATCAACGGGATGGCCTGGGCAAAGTAGATATGCACGGCCTTGTTGCTGGAGATCTCCTGGTTGTATTGATCGGGATACTCCACCGGGCAATACTCCACACAGACACCGCAGCCTGTGCATTTGTCTTCGATGATGTAGCGCGGTTTCATGGTCAGCCTGACGGTAAAATCGCCTGACTGCCCATCGACACTGTCAACTTCGGTATAGGTGAGTACTTCGATATTCGGATGCCGGCCGACCTCGACCAGTTTCGGTGAAAGTATTCACATCGAGCAGTCGTTGGTCGGATACGTCTTGTCCAGCTGCGCCATATGGCCGCCGATGGCAGGCCCCTTTTCAATCAGGTAGACCTTGAAGCCGGCTGTGGCCAGATCCAGTGAGGCTTGAATGCCGCTGATTCCGCCGCCGACTACCAGGACATCGCCAAAGTTTCCTTGACCCAAATCCTCACAGCGTTGTGCAATCGATTGGTTTTCCACGGTATGTTTCCTTATCCGGTTACTTCGTTATCCTGGATTGCCTCATAGACGATCTCGGTGATATCCTTGATCTCCAATGCATTTTCGTCCTCAAGCGCCAGACGGCTGTCTTCAAAATTGGAAATGCAGTAGGGGCAGGCAGTGGCCAGCACCTCCGCACCGAGGCCGACAGCCTGAGTGAGCCGCAGATCGGAGAAGCGCTCTCCCTTGGCCGTTTCCGCCCAGATACGGCCGCCGCCGCCGCCGCAGCACAGGCTTCTCTTGCCGGACTCGGGCATCTCGATCAGCTCTAGACCGGCAATGCCTTGCAAGATGCTGCGCGGCTGGTCGTAGATGCCGTTATGCCGCCCCAGGTAGCAGGGGTCGTGATAGGTAACCTTCCGGGCGTATTTTCCGGAAAGCGTCAAGCGGCCCCCGGCGATGAGTTCACTGATCAACTGGGTGATGTGAACCACTTCAAATTGCACCATGAACGCAGGATATTCGTTTTTGAAGGTGTGGTAGCAGTGGGGGGACGACACCACAATCCGTTTCACACCCCTGTCGATGAAGGTCTTGATGTTCTCCCTGGCCAGGCGTCTGAACAGTGCCTCGTTGCCGGTCTTGCGGATGCTTTCGCCGCAGCAGTTCTCCTCGCTGCCGAGGATGCCGTAACGGACCCCGGCCTTGTTGAGGATGGCGGCAGTGTTGCGGGCCACCTTTTTCATTCGCGGGTCATAGCTGAGGTAGCAGCCGGGGAAATAGAGCAGTTCCATATCCCCGGTGAAGGCTTTAACGCCCAGCCCCTCGGCCCAGTCGGCTCTGTGTTTCCGGTCTTCACCCATGGGGTTTCCCTCGTCGGTCAGATGAACGCTGATCGTCCGCAAGGGTTTGACGGCATCGGGAAAGATGTCGTACTCCGTTGCCAACCGGCGCAGGGACAGGCCGGAGTCGATCTGCCGGACATCCCGCGGGCACTGCGGGGGGCAACTGCCGCAGGTCGTGCAGCGCCAGATGTCGGCGCTTTCTATGTCCGTCATCCCGAAGACGGCCTGGCGAACCAGTCTGCGCATGCTGAAATCGATCAGGCGGTTCCATGGGCAAACCGCATCGCAAAGCCCGCACTGATAACAGCGCTTGAAGGCCTCACCGCCTTTAGCCTCGATCTCTTCGACGATTTCTTTGAAATCCGCTACTGTCTCCACGTGTTCCCGATCCTTTTCCTGGAAGCTTGTATGCGTTATTGGGCAACTTTTGAGGAGGAAGACATCCTGGCCACGGCATCCGTGATCTTCTGCATGCCGTGCTTTTCGATCAGGGACGCCAGGCCGATTTCGAGCTCCTCCTTTTGCTCAACAATCTCAACCTCTTCCTCACGCTCCTCAACGAGCAGGGCATCGGTGATGCACCACTTCACGCACAGGGGTTCGTCTTCGCCTTCACACATGTCGCATTTCAGGGGAAGGCCGGAGTCAGGCTCCTTGAAATCATTCCTGGAAGGGCAGGGCGCCCGGCAAAAGGCGCACTCCTCGTACTCCTTGCCATGGATGATGTATTTATCCCGCCCGGCGCATTCAGCTCCGGCGGATTCTCCCGCGTACACCGGAACATAGATATCTTCCAGCGGGTGGCGCACCACGCGGATGCGGGCCCTGGCAGGGTTGTTGCTGCTGTATCTGGGCAGGGCGTGAAAGGCCGAACAGATCATTTCGCAGGCCCGGCAGCCATTGCACAGGTCGGCATTGATCGTGATAGTCCTGACAATCTTTTTTTTCGTTGCCACAATTACACCTCCTTGCCTGTCTCTGCCGGGGCTGTCTGGGGAGATTCGGCCCCATCGTTTAAATAGACACCCCGTTTCATAAACTCTTCGTAGACATCGTCCAGTCCCAGGTCATGCAAGCTCTCCTGGGTGGGGATACCCTGCTCGTTCCAGCCCTTGAAGGCATAGTAGGTGTCCAGAAGCTCCTTTTCCAGTTCAGGAAAGCGCTTTTTCCAATGGTCGGCGGGGGGCTTTTCGTCTTTTCTGCGCATGCCTCTTCTGGTATTGATGGCCCGCACCAAGGTACGGTAGCGCTTGACAGCCTTGGTCAAGCTTGCCTCATCCATGTCGAAGCCGGTCCCTGAGGAGATGAATTTCGGATAGTTGTGGATATGATAGGGGGCTTTGAGATGAAATGACGACAGGCCGGCGCACATGCCCAGGGCGTCGTCGATGTAATGCATCCGTTCCTGCCAGTCCACAATCTCGCAACACATGGCGGGCGTTGGATAATAGGGTGTCGAGTTTTCGCCGCGGGGCTCCCAGTCCAGAAAATATTGTTTGAATTTTTCGTCGGGAACCTGGAACCAGTCCTTGACGAAGGCCTCGCGGTCTTCCCGCGCAGGGAAAGCCGCCTGGGGGAACTGCCCCTCGATCTGGGTGATGTTCAGCTTCTCACCGGTGCAGTACATGAGAAAATAGACAGGGTTCATCATGGAGAGCTTCAGAGGCAGCTGTTCCTGCTTCTTGATGTTGTTGTGGGCGTACTTCTCGGCACCCTTGCCGATCTGTCTGGCCGCCCAATAGGTGCCGTTGGCCAGGATATCGCCAATGCCCTCCCGCCGGACAATGTGGTCCAGCAGCCAGTAAAACCGCCCTTCGGTGTCGTCGGGCATACCGGGAAAATCATCCTTGCTCAGGATGCCATCCTCCAGAAGCTCCAGGGCAAAAGCCATCACCTGCGGAGCGGAATAGCCGTCAACCCCGTGTTCTGTGGCGCTCTGGGCGATGCCCAGGCCGAAGGCCAGGTCCGAGAAGGCCGCCATGGTATAGGTGAGCTTGGAAAAGCATTTCATCATGTACGTCGGCTTTCCCGGCGGCGAAATGGTGGCGCCGCAGCGCATGGGGCAGTTGTAGCAGCTGATCAGCCGTGTGCGCATTTCATCCATGGTCCGGGTCCAGTCCCGGGCGATCTCCTCGGTCCAGAAATCTTTGCGGCGCACCCGCGCATTGCCCCACATGAAATTCTCGGTATGCCATTTCTCATCGTGGATCGCCATCTCCTGGGGAGAGCCCAGTACGGCCAGAATAGGGATGACGCCCTGGACGGGGTTTTTTTCGCGGAACTTGATGTAGTCCATCACCTCGTTGCACAGGTGCATGAATTCGTCGGGGCGGGCCAGGTGAACATCCTTGGTTCCGCGGACCACAATGGCCTTCACCCCCTTGTCGCCCATTACCGCGCCGAGGCCGCCCCGGCTGGCGCTGGAGCGGCTCTGTTCGATGGAGGCAAAATACACCCGGTTCTCGCCTGCCATGCCGATGGCCGCCACCTGGGCCTTGGGCTCATTGAGCTCCTGGCAGAGCAGTTTGGCCGTTTCCACAGCGCCTTTGCCTTTCAGATGAGAGGCATCGCGGATTTCAACCTTGTCGTCTTTGATCCATATGTAGACCAGCTTGGGAGATTTGCCGCGCAGGATGAGCTTGTCATAGCCTGCGTACTTCAATTCCGGCGCCCAGAAGCCGCCCATCATGGAGAATGCCATCAGCTGCGTCGCAGGCGAGATGGTGGTGACGATGGTGCGGTTGCAGCCGATGGCGGGCGTGCCGCACAACATTCCGGTGCCGAAAATCAGCAGGTTGTCAGGTGAAAAGGCAGCTACTTCAGGAGGAACCCGGTCCCACATGATCTTCGCGTTGGTTCCCAAACCGCCCAGATACATTTGGCTCTCCGCAGGATTTGTCGCGATCCTCTCGATATTGCTGTGGGTCAGGTCAATTTCCAGATTATACCCGGTTTCTCCGTATCGCATGGTCTATTCCTTTGCAGTGTTCTGTCATTTGAGAAGCAGGTTTCTTGGCGGCATCTGTCGGAGAACAGCCATAATCAAGCGACCGGATGACTTCGCCTGTTTGTAATGACATAATGAATACAGCGTAGCTATAATATAGTTACAATAAAGCTATTAAGCGTGTCAAGCAAAAAAAACTATCCATCGGGGATGGTCTGTGCGAGGGGGGTTCCAACAGGAGAGCAAGTACCGTGCCGACAGAGAGCAGATGGTATTGCGTACAGGAGAATGTATGGAACTCAATGATATTTTTATCTATACATTCCTGGCAAAAGAAATGCGGATCGGAAAAGGCCTCCGAATCAAGGAAAGAAATTTATTGTCAGGGAAAATAATTTTCCCTCATGAAGGGTCCCTGGAGCCGTATTGCTCTGCAGGCCAGTTATAAAAACAAGACAATCAGGCCGCCGCTTTCAAGGGATCTGCAGCAGGTTCCGCCAGGCGAAGAGCAGACAAATCACCTTACCGTGGTATCCGCCGTCTGATTGATCGATAACATGGCCCTGATATCTTCAGGGACTCTCTGCACCATCATTGTTTCCGTATCAACCGGATTCGAGAAGGCCCAAACCCTGACTTCATTCCCCCTGGCAACCGGATCCTGATCATCTCTCAGCCTGAATTCATGCGTTACGGTAAAGGAGGTGTTCCCGAATTTTTCTACTTTTGAGGTGAGTTCTGCTATATCGCCATAGCGCAAGGGCCTTTTAAACGCCATATTGCTGGCAACCAGGGGGAATCCTATGAAAAGCCTGTCTTCATGGATTCTGCGCGGCAAATCAAATCCGGCAGCCCTGAACAGTGCGTGCGTGCCGTTATCCATCCAGATGTAATAATGCGGGTTAAAGATAATACCTGCCGCATCACAGTGTGCCCATTCGACGCGGATCCTTTGAATTGCCGTGAACATTATGTCTATCTCCGATTGTTTGTGATTGCGTATTGAGATCCGTACGAGGCGGAAATCCGGTCAAATGCACCAGGCAGCCAGGCAGGCTTGGGGAGGCATCATGCAGCCCCCTTTCTCAGGTTGTTTGCAATGCGCCTGGTCCAGCCCTTGCCGAATGTCTGCCAGGTTGTAAGGGTGGTATAATATTCCAGGCGGGCGGCGTTGAAGAGGATAACGGTCTTGAGCGGATCAGCGCTCAAAGAGGCCGCCAGGGTTTTTGGCCCGAACTTGCCGTCGCCTCCGGTCCCCACGGCTTGCTGCAGCCAGCGCACGGCAGCGGCAAGCCCGCTGTTGACCGCCCCATCGAAGATCTGGAAGGCTACCGGGTACGGCAGCGACTCGAACTGCGGCAGCCAGTATTTTTTTGCATAGATCGCCTTTGCCGTCTCCCTGTTCATATCCCGCATCGGCCCGGCATAGCCGTTTTCGCGGGCCACCTTGGCGGTGATTCCCCAGTTGGTCTCTCCGCCCGGATCGGCCGGGTTGTTCACATAGCCGCCCTCGTTGCCGATCAGGTCATCAAATGCTGTATCGAAGTTCATAAGCCCTCTGAGCGCAGATGTCAGTTGTGGTGCGAAGAAAATCCCGTTCTCCTGGCACAAAGAGAACGCAAAGGCAAGTAGCGGGCAGCGGCAGGGCAGACAGTACAGACAGTACAGACCGTACGGCGAAAAGCCGCACGTCCCAGCTGGTATCCTTTGATTCGGAATTGGATACCTGCTATTAAATGCCTTTCACTCTCTTGAATCAAGTATTTTATTGCAGGTGCTGCGATTTCCGGCCGTCTGGAGAGTTCCCGCAGTTTACAAATTGTAAATTCAATTGACAATTTGTAAAAAGATTCCCTTGCTTTTGCGATGATCAAAAGAAGAGCACTCGATATAATTCTCGAATTGGCAAAGGGCTATCCCTTTATTGCCATC
>TBL_comb47_HYPODRAFT_10002429_pt1 | contig 23028 bp, 28 predicted proteins | sample TroBogypolimnion_40_FD_10682 | JGI IMG/M metagenome (IMG submission 10682)
TTATATTTAAAAGTGTCCCTGTAGCCGCATTTCCTGAAATAAAGGCTGCTCCGTCAGTAATGGTACCAGTAACACTTACTATTGAAGCATACACCGTGCCCGAAGTTGAAAGATTAGCTACGTATACGTTACCAGAAGCAGAAATTGTGGTACCTACTAAACTAGCCCCATACACTGTGCCCGCTGTGGATAAATTGCTACCAACAACGTTACCAGTAGTACTAATTAGTCCACTTGATGTTATTGAAGTAAGTGTGCCTACTGATGTAATATTTGGTTGAGCATTAGTATAAACAGTACCAGCTATTAAGGCATTAGCCACTTGTCCAGTTACGTTGGTCCCTGTTAATGATGTTAATTGACTGCCATTTCCAATATGATAGTTACCAACAACGTTACCAGTTGTACTAATCAATCCACTTGATGTAATACTTGTAAGTGTGCCCACCGATGTAATATTTGGTTGAGCATTGGTAGTAACTGTTCCAGCTATCAAGGCATTAGCTACTTGTCCAGTTATATTAGCACCTGTTAATGATGTTAATTGACTACCATTCCCTATTATATAATTACCAATAACGTTGCCAGTAGCACTTACCAAGCCGGCGGTTAAAAAGTTAGCCGACGTAGCATTACCACTTAAAGTCATGGCATTTGTGGATTGATTAAATGTAAAGCCAGTAGAGCCAGACAAATTACCTGAGTTATTATAGACTATTTGTGTATTTGAACCTGGGGCCGTTACGTTGCCCGAAATACTGCCACTAAATGCTCCAACAAAATATCCTGCTGTGCTGATATTGCCGGTAGCTGTAATCAATCCGCTGGTAATTATGTTTCCGCTGACGACATTTCCTGTGGATGAGATCAATCCTATGGTTGTTATATTAGCTCCGGCTACATTTCCTAAAGCACTGATAGCGAGGTTAGATACCCAAGCGTTAGCCGCATAATTGTATGTCCAATTGGCTAGAGAAACGGTTCCGGTATTACCTGCCTGTATACCAGCTCCATTGATGTTGGCATAAGTAGATTGATTATTGGCTAATTCAAAATAAAGGTCGTTGGTTACAATAACATTACTGTTAATAAAGGTAATATTGCCTTGTACATTTAAGTTTCCTAATACGTTGCCGCTTCCATTAAAAAAGAAATTATTTGCAGTTACATTTCCTGCTAGACTTATCTGCCCAGCACTCAACAAATTGCCAGAAGTCGTATTGCCTACTACTGTGAGATTACCTAAATTACCAACAGTGGTCAAACTACTAGAAGTGACATTTGAGCTTAGTGTATTTCCAATCAACCCATTGGCATAAAAACTACTGGCAGAAACAATGCCAGTTAATTGACTGCCATTGCCCAGAATAAAATTTCCAGTAATATTACCTGTAGCTGATATCAATCCGGCTGTGAGTAAGTTACCACCAGTAATATTGCCCGTAGCACTTACAACTCCGGTTGTATTGATATTGTTACCATAGATGTTTCCAGCTACAGAGCTTATGCCGGCTGTGAGTAAGTTACCACCAATAATATTGCCCGTAGCACTTACAACTCCTGCTGTTAAGAAATTTCCAGACGTGGTGTTTCCACTTATGCTAACAGCATTAGTTGATTGATTAAATGTAAAGCCAGTAGAGCCAGACAAATTACCTGAGTTATTATAGACTATTTGTGTATTTGAACCCGGAGCTGTAATATTGCCCGAAATACTGCCCACAAATATACCATTAAAATATCCTGCTGTACTGATATTTCCAGTAGCTGTTACGTATCCAGCTGTGTTAATATTGCCGCCAGTAATATTTCCAGTAGCGGTAATTAATCCGGATGTGAGTAAGTTACCACCAGCAATATTGCCCGTAGCACTTACTAATCCTACTGTATTGATATTACCGCCAATAATATTTCCAGCTACAAAGTTTATTCCGGATGTGACTAAGTTACCGCCAATAATATTTCCAGTAGCTGTTACTAATCCTGCTGTTAAGAAATTTCCAGACGTAGTGTTTCCAGCTACAGAGTTTATTCCGGCTGTGTTAATATTGCCGCCAGTAATATTTCCAGTAGCGGTAATTAATCCGGATGTGAGTAAGTTACTACCAGTAATATTTCCAGTAGCTGTTACGTATCCGGCTGTGAGTAAGTTACCACCAGTAATATTTCCAGTAGCGGTAATTAATCCTGCTGTTAAGAAATTTCCAGACGTAGTGTTTCCACTTATGCTCACTGAGTTGTTTGTTTGGTCAAAAGTAAATCCACTAGAGCCAGCTAGATTTCCTGAATCGTTGTACTGTATGTCGGTATTCGACCCAGAGGCTGTGACATTTCCCGTGATACTACCACTAAATCCTCCGACAAAATATCCTGCTGTGTAAATATTACCTGTGGCTGTGATCACGCCGGCAGTTACAATATTACTGCCAATGACATTGCCTGTGGCTGTGACCACACCAGCAGTTACAATATTACTGCCAATGACATCACCCGCCGCCGAAATTAATCCACCCGACAATATATTTCCGCTTACTGATACTTGATTTTCAAACAGTATATTGCCAGTGATATTGCCCAGCACTGAAATATTTCCAGCATAGATGTTTCCGCTGGATGAAATTTGATTAGTTAATACATTACCAACGTAGATATTACCAAAATAACTAGATGCTTCTCCGATATCATAGATATTGGCCACACTGGCTACGATTCCGGCTCCGGGTAAAGGGTTGGCGTTAGCATCCAACCAATCCACAAATATCTGCCCGGTCACCGACAAATCATTAGTATAAACTGGGTTAACTATATTAGTAGCAAAGAGGTTGGCAGTGGTAATACTATTTTGTACCATCAACCCTGAACTAGTAAAAACTGCGAGGTCAGCTATGTTTGACACATTGATGTTTACATTTGCTGAATAGTCTATAGTTATACTACTAGTTCCGTTGGCTAGACTTTTTCCGGGAATATCGTATAATTCCGTAAAATTGTCGTTACATTTGATAAACGCTGTGCGTATCGGATCTCCCGAACCATCATTTGGCGCAGATCCTACATTTATGATTTCTTGACTCATAGCATTCCTTATTAGCTTTTATATTTAGCTAAAATGGTAGCTGGATCGCTGTGTTATATGGAAAAGCTTGACCCGCATCCGCAAGTCGTAGCCGCTTGCATTCCGGTAATTGTAAAGGAAGACCCGTGTATATCTTCCTTGTAATCTACTGTGGCACCTTGTAGATAAGAGCCAGACATTGAATCCACTAAGACATGAACCCCGTCAAATTCCAAGTTCCAATCATCTTCTGCTTGGTCCTCATCTAGCGTAAAGAAAGTTGAAAATCCAGCGCAGCCGCCACCTTGGATTCCTACTCGAATTTTAAGTTCCATATTATTTTCTTCTGCTAGTATATCTTTAATCTTTAATATTGCTTGCTCAGTTACAGTAATCATAATTTTACTGCCTTATATCCGTGTCTATTTCTGTATAGCCAATGGGGACTAATTTGTTGATTTGTAGCCCATTCATTGAGGTTTTTAATAATAAATTCTTGTCCGCTAGGAGTAGTTATTTTCCATGTAGAAGCTTTATCTCGATTAATTTGTGCTATGACAGGGTTAGGTTTTCCTTTCTTAGCTAAACTACGTTTTTGTCGTGTTTCTAGTGATACTACTGGTGCTACATATCCTTCTTTTTGGGTATAATGGTTTACTCCGGAAATTTTTTCTAAAGTCTTAGCAGAATGCTTTTGATTATAAAACCCATTCTTTTCACCTATCATTTTACCTTTAAGTTTTTTACTTACTTTAGCAGATATTTCAGGATTTTTCATAGGATTATTGGTAGTCATCCGTTCTTTGACAATAGCAATAACTTCGACGCTTTTAAATGGATTGTTGTCTGAAAATGCCTGCCTTGCTCTGCTATATTGTTTACTAGTATATCGTGATTGAAATTCATTAGATTGGCACATACGAAACCAGGCATTTGCCATTTTAGCTTTATTGGGACCAGTTTCTATTTTATAAAGTAACCAGTGGCATATAAAATGCTCTTTTGATGTTAAAAACACTAGGTTAGTTAAATCATCTGTACCATTTAACGATCTAGGAATTATATGATGTTGCTCAACATATTCTGGGGCTGTTTTTCTAGTCCAATTCCTGAGTTGAGCAGTCTGGATAATATTATCGTAAATGCGTTTATAAAACATATTATATTCTTTCGTTGATTACGGACCAATCGATAATCTTCCAGATATTATCTAAATATTTCTCTTTGTCCCACAAGTAGTCAAGAACGAATGCATGTTCCCACCAGTCAATCAATAATGCGATGTCAGTGCGAACTTGATGATTTGGAATAGTTTTGATAGTTCCTGCTGTGCTCAAATAAATCCAGCCGCTTCCTTGAATCTTCATGGCAGTTTTTTTTATTTCTTCCTTGAAGTCTTCGTAGGTTTTAAAGTTGGATTCTATTAATTCTAATATTGCTCCCTTGGGTCGATTAGCACCTTTGGGTGCTCGAAACTGCGGGAAAAATTTATTATGTAGGAAACTGCCCGCACGGTTAAATTTAGCGTCACCTTCGCCTTTATTGTATCTCTGAGCATAGCCCTTGGCAAGATGCTCAAAGTGATAGTTGATAGTGGCAGCACTCATTACAGGTTCGAGGTCATTGACTCCGTAGGGCAAAGGAGTAGTTTCCAGTTTGGCTGGAACAGTTGATGCTTCTACTAAATTGATTATTTCACGCATAACTATATTTAGCGACGTCTTGTGATACGTCCACGTGTGAGATCGTAAGGACTAAATTCTAATTCAACTACATCGCCCTCGATTACTTTGATATTGTTTTGTCTCATTCTGCCTGATAGGGTGGCAAGTACAGGTTTTTCAAAATTTTCCAATTTAACACGATACATGGTATTTCTAAGTGTTTCGGTAATTACCCCGTCTAGTTTTAGTATATCTTCTTTACTCATTGATATTATTTAGCAATCAGCGACGCATACTACTAATATCTTTGGCTTCTTGATCTGAAAATACGGGTACGGCGTTGCTTTTGTGCATCGTTCCAATGCCTTTAATTTTGGTACCAGTGTAATTGTTGTCTTTGATTTTCACACAAGGCACCCATCCAGTATCCAAACTGTTAATTTTAGGAGTTTCGCGACCTGGCGGAATTTTTGGGCTAGTGGTCAATATTGCGTCAGTCAACGCACGTTTGCGACGTTTTTCTTCTGCTTCTATGCCCTGTTGCTTTAACAGTGACTTCCACTGTGAATCTAACATTTCTGCCTTTCGTTTAGCTTCGGCCGAGGGCCATTTTTTCTTGGTTTTTTGCTTGCCAGTTGTACTAAGCCATGGGCCTTCTAAGTGCATTGTCATTATATTAACCTACAGTAGCTATTCATACTACTATTATAATACACTATAGATTAAAAGTCAACCTAGATATCACCGTAAAATACGTGTCCGCCAATACGGGCTATAGGACTTTTATTTTGAGTCCAAACAGGTTTTATACCAGTACTGTGGAAATACAAGGCCCCAGCATATTTTTCACGATAGTCTGCGTAGCCGTTGTCTAACAGTGCTCGCGCCACACGTTGACTTTCTTCCCAAGCTGGATTACTGATTTTTGGTATCTGCACAAAAGCACACACCCAGGAAAACTGACAGATAGGCACGTGAGTTATAACTGTTTGATTTTTAACAACCGGACGAGTTCCACCAAACATGCCAGTCTGTACATATTCTGTAGTGGGCACCACTGTGCTGCGAACAAACATAGTACGTTGATTAACCACTTGACAGATGGTTTTTCCAAAATTGCCATTTAGCACTCGATTGACAGTGACAATGCCCACTGCCGCTTTGCCTTCCTCAGGCTCGCCCCCAGCTTCATAATAAATGTTATGAGCCAGACAATCTTCGTCGCGACTGGTTACTGTAAATGTTATCCAAGGTTTGGTGAAAGTTTGAAAAAAGCTTTCAAATTGATTTCTACTTACTTCTTGTGCGTTGTCTATGAAACTCTTTTTATCCACCACAGCTTCGACCAAGGGTGTATATGCTTCTTCGACTAAAGTGGGCGCAACGGCTATTTCTTTTTCAACAAATCTCTTAGTAACCCAACCTGTTTTTCCATTATGACTGATGTAGTCATAATTACCTTCTTCGCGAAGCACATCAACTTGTGTGTTGGCTTTGAGCTTGAGTAACTTCTTGCTACTGTAGCTTTGTCCACTTCTCATATTGACTATGGATTTAATTTTACCTTTAGCCATAGTATCAGTTGAAGTGTCTTCTGAATAAACACTGAATGATACTGTAGTGCTTAAAGTGAGCATCACTGCTGTTAAAAATAATTTAACATTCATAATTTGTTCCTTTTATTTTTGCCCTGCAAAATACTTAGTGCATGGCAAGATATTAATTAAATAACAGCTACTTTTTGGACAAATTTGCTAGTTAACTATGTACTTAATGGTGGTGGGGGCATGGATTTTAACTTGTCCCACATTTTACTTTGTTCCTTGAGTTTGGCTTCTGTCTCACGATATCGTTCGCCTAATTCACGTAGCTCATCCCATTCTTTTTCCAATTTACTGTTAATTACCAAAAGATTTAATCTTTCAGCAATACCATCTAGACGTTTGGTAAGACTGACTCCATTAATTTCTATATCAGCTTCCGGTCCATCTAATGCTATTTTAGTCGAACCTGTATTAAACGTAGTCGCTATTATACCGGGAACAGCTGAATAATTATTATGGTACGAAAAGGTGTTGGGGATTGATAGTGACTGAATCTGAGCAGAGGTTAATGATGGCAATGGAGTAGTAGTAAGACCGCTGATATACGGGCTTGCTATTGTACCGCTAGAGGTATTAAAGTCAAAGGTATGGCTGGACAAGTTACATACCTTGTCCTTACCTTCTTCTAATGTCGATTGAAGTTTGTCAACAAAATCTTTTTGATCCATATTACTTTGCAGACAATGCTTCTTTTTCGGCTGTGATTTCTTTACGACGCTCTTTGATGCCCTTAGTCATCTCTTGTAGTGCTTTGCGAGCACGAGCGGCTGCGGCTTTGACACCTTTGCCTGTGAACTTTTCATTTTCTGCCAAGTAAGTGTTGAATGCTTCAACTATTGCTTCATGATTCGTTGCCATTGATATTTTCCTTTGTTATAATGCTTTCGCATATATTAATTATACACGAAATATCCCAGTAGTCAAATTTTTTCAAGTATTAATACTCCATTTGGTTAACCAGGTTTACGATTAATATCCTCTTCTATACATCTAGTACCATATTCCCGCGGTGTATTGCCACTGTGATATAGTGTTTCGTTGACTAATGTATTGTTTCGTTATCAGTAGAGGGTGTCTCAACCATTTGTTCCATGCGTCTAACAAACTGACTATCCAGTTTGACATATTCGCCGTCATTTTCTCTGGCGCCTTCTTCTTCCATACCCAGTAAACGCATGAGTCCGCCCATATGAACCTCGGTTATGCCATATTTGTATAGTATAATCATTATCTCCATAATCAAGATACGTATTTCTTGTTCAGTGTCATAGTACATGATATAATTTATCTATGATTTATAAAGTTGTAAAAAAAGCGGCCTAAGCCGCTTGTTTCTTTACTGTACCAGGGATCTAAAAGTTTCCGGATACAATAAAACATTGAGCAATACAAACGCCACGGCCAACATACTAAGCTTCCACAGCAGGTTTGGTTGTTTTGGCTTTTACTACAGTGCCAGACACTTTGACTTCGCCCTTCTTGGCAATCTTGGTCTTTTCAACTAGTTTACTAGCTACAGCATAGCCCACGTCTCCTGTGCTCATTCCCAGAGAATGCAAGTGCTGTAATGCTTCCAACTTGGTCATTGGCTTTGGGAGCTCGACTAAGTTTACATCCTTGTGACCCGCACGATTAAGTGCCTTGACACGCGATACTAAATCATTGGCAAAACGTACTTTAGTCTCGCCTTGACGGATACTAGTGCCTGCTACTGTAAATAATTGTTGTTTCATTTGATGCCTTTCTAAGTTGCCTATAAGTTGAAATTAATACTGCGACTACACTACTATTATAGCTGATATTGGATATAATGTCAACCACGTTAGTTCTTTTGATTAACCAAAAAATCATCTTGTTGTGTTTCTAGGACCCAGCGTTCGTAATCCTGTACGAATTCTTCCCATTCCTGTTCGGTAATCTGGTGTTTAAAATCTATTAGATAGTCCATTGTTTTCCTAGTTCAATATGAAAATAGCAGATGCTACACCCAACCCTATACTTAAACCAATCGGACTGGTGGCAAAAAGTATCTGAATTAGATTATTCACAGCCGCACCTGTCCAAACTGCCGAAGCATAACGCTTGATATCTTTTGCTTGTTTTTCGGGAACAGCACCTGACTCAGTCACTGCAAATACAGCCATCTTACTTACCACAGTGCCCGCAAAACCAAGCGGATTCAGTTCAGTGGCACCATGTGCTAGGGCTATGGCAGTGGTGGCAGTGTCAGCCACTGCGGCTTCTGTCGCCGATGGTGGCCTAACGCCTATTGCTGTACACCCTTCTAGTAATACTACTGCTCCCACTAATACAGCGACAAGTTTAATTTGTAGATTCATAATTTTCGTGTTTTGTCCACTTGGTTAATAATTTACAACAACAAATACAGTATAACATCAATTTTATCAAATGTCAATCATTCAAGCAATTATTTTGCTCTGTTGTTTTTATACAACGGTTTTATACTTTTTTAGTCTATTAGACAAATACTCAGAAATACTATTAAACAGGATATCTACCCAAAATATTTGTTTTGGACCAATATGTTTTTCCAAATAATTGTGGTCTATGCTGTAGTTAAATTTGGAAGAATCTGAGCGAAAATCCACGTCATACAGTACCACAAATCGGTTCCATCGTAACAGCAATACATCTATATTCTGTTGCCAATAATTTTTAGCCCATATGGACTTGGCATTGCTTTGAGCTTTTCTAGCACTGTCTAATTTACGCCCAATGTTTTCCGCTTCTAATTCCCTAGATTCATAGATCTTTTGCATGTGTAACCTTTAAGTGTGTGATATTGTTATAATACTGTCAAATTAATTAAATGTCAATCTAAGACCATTTCATAATAAACGATAAACAGTCTCGGTCAGAATTAAAATAAAAGATATATTCAAATCCAGCAATCAAACTCATATCTGTCAATTGCCAACGCCAATCATCTACTAATTCACTTTTACACCAGACTATGATATGATCAAGTACGCCAATTGGTTTCCTAATCTTATAGCTATAATTGAACCCCTCTTGGTCACGTACTACAAGGTTATCTAATAAATTCATCAATCCTGTATGTAATGCTTTTTAATATAGGCATCGGACTGTTGCGGAGTCATTGTGTAGTATAGAAGATTATCTGTTATATTAAATCTATTACAGAAACTTTGTCCATACCTTAACCCCATAAGCGAGTCAAATGTAAACTCTCGTTTCCATTCTTCATATTCAGTTAAGGATATAGCCATTGGATTGACATAAGTAACTTGTTCTTTTAGATTAAACACACTAAAGCCCTTATCCATCAATCCCACAGAGCCTGATAATACTTGCCAAACAGTCTAAATCCGTTGGCCTTGCGATCCTGGTGTGCTTTGAGCCCTTCCCAGTCTACTTTTATATTTTTCAAACGTTCGTTAAAATCACCACCTTGCTCAAAACTTTCTGAATGATCGTAAAACTGACTTACATCATCATCTTCAAGTTCCTGAGCAAAAGACCAGATCATTTGATCCAGGATCCAGTCCCAACGCTTGAAATGGTTAGAATCGATATCCCATTCATTCTCTTTTGGTTCTGCCTTCCAACTTCTTAACTCTTTTGGCACATCTTCATCGTCTGTATGAGGTGCTCCGTGTTTATCTTTTTTTAACTGCACAAGCATTGGATGAATGATATAAGCCAATGTATGGTCCATTGACCATGTATCATATCTATCTATCTTCACATAACGAATCTCTGGATGAATTACTTGGCGAATACGCTTGATAACCTGACAGATAGGATTTAAACGGTCAGCCCATTTATCCGCCCATTCAGGTCTGTCAACGAAATCCGCATCTTCGACGATGCCTGTATCACGACTACACTTGGACCATGCTGTCCAGAAAAAAGCATAATCAATAATTGTATATGGGCTTAACCAGTGATTGGGATACCCGTTCATGTAAATCTTCATTTTGTTTTTTCCTTTTGTTTTATACCATCAATTAGCCACTTTGTCAGCGGCTCGCCCTGTGTCTGTGTCAGCTTGAGCATCTGTCCATTCATAAACAAGGCTTCGTACTCGATCCAAGCATCAGATTTGTACCCACCTCGCTCGTCGTCTTCACGATAGAACCTAATCAAGCCATCAAAATCCTGACACAATCTCCATCTCTTGTTTTTCTGGTCCAGGTATCCACCGAACAACGCCATGGGATCATCCACCCATTCTGCATCATATTCTTGGTGCCAAAGATACCAATGCCCGTCGTCCTGATTTATCTGAATCTTGTACAGATCCAAACGCTGTGTTGGAGTATCCTTGGTCTGATACTCGTGCCCCAGATACTGTAAATTGTCATACATGCCCATTACTCAAACCCAAACTTTTTTAAAATATCATCACCGGCCTGTTTGTTTTGACGCTGTGCGATGCCGGCACACTCTCTCACAATTAATTCTGACAATCGTTCGGCAAATTCATCTTGACTAGCATATCTGTTGCCAAAAAACATAGATTCCTCTACAAACTCTTTTAGTTTAAGATTCATTTTTTCAAATAGTCCCACATCAGTGTCGGATCGGTTCGTGGTACCATTGCTACTGGCTCAATCCAACCACGTTCCATAGCATCGGCAATAATTACGGCAATACCCTGTGGACATGTTTTTGTAATCTCTAATCCAGCACGGCTACACAGTGTAATATCATTGTGCAACATAAATCCAGCATCACCTTTCCTTAAAGTTACCCACGGGGTTTGAGATACAGTTATTATCATAGTATATCCTTATCGATAATTGCCCAACATTCAAAGTGAACCATATTAATATCCTTGCCTTATTTTAGCATAATTACGGAAATAAATCAACCGTTATACTTCAATTTCGACGGGTTCGTAATTTATCGCAGTCTCTTCATATCCATTATACCCACGTGGGTTACATAGTACACGTGTCGATCCAACTTGGTAATCAAACTTGGTATGAGTATGACCATGACACCAGTATTTAATTTGGGGGTTAGATTCAATCAGTCCTTCCAAATTGCTATAGAACGCTGGGTTTATCAAGACGTCGTGGTTATATTCTTCTGCCACACTTTTCACGCTAGGAGCCATATGTGTGACCACTACCACTTTTCGATCCTGATTTTTCTGTAGAGTCTTTTTGATATACTCACAGCTTTCTTGATGTAGAAGGTAGGTTTTATTGGGAGTTAGTTTGTAGTAAGCATTCTTGACACTATCAAACTGTGTGATAAATTTATAATCGCTCATATTGAATTGGCAGTTCATCATAACCTGTGGATTACCCTTGTTAAAGTCAGTCCATAACGTAGCTCCGACAAACATAACTCCGTCGATTTCGTGTGTTTGATTTTCTAACAAAGTAACATTATCGGGTAAATTTGCCAAGAGATCTCCCTGAGTTTTCCAAATTTTACCATGATAGTGTTCATGATTACCCATGACCATAACTACTTCTCGATACTTGGAACATTCTTCAGCGAAGAATCTGTAGTAACGATCTGGTCTGCGATCCGGGCGTTCATGCGGCAACAAAACCATATTTGGATCGTACATGGATTTTTTTAGATTTTTAGCTTCGAGAATATCTCCAGCCAAAATCAATACATCACCCCCAGGCAAAGTTAAATCACCAAACTCGAGATGAAGGTCTGAAACTAATTGAATTTTGAGATTTTTATTTTCCATGCCAACTTACCCAATTTTATTTTCTTTTAGAAATTCATCTACTACACCGTCATGCCCACCAACTAATACCGCTGATTTACCCGGACAAGCTAGTTGGAATGCCTGTCTAAACTCTACTAGAGTTTTGCCCTGACACACAAATGCCAAGTCGTCGGCGTTGTATCCATAAAATATTCCATTATGTTTTTCCACTGTCAGATTAACATAGCTTTCGCTTACTGTATTATTTAATAAAGTATCCAATTCACTCGAGGCCGAACGTACCTTAAAATATAGGTAAATTCCTGCTATTATCAGCCCAAAAAATACTCCTAAAGTAAATGTGCCAAAATCATTCATGATAGTCCTTTATTAATTATATACTACTATTATACAACCAAATTAAATAATAGTCAAACAAAAAGACACCGGGCGGTGTCTTTTTGGCAGTGTGTCCCTATTGATGGGACAGCGATTAAACTGAAAGACCCAAAGCTTTGGCTTTATAAGCCAGTGCGATCATCTCGCGATTTGCTTTTCCCAAAGCATATTCTGTTACAGTAACGCCATTATTGGCTTTACGTGTGTTTTTGGCTACAACGTAACCATTTTGCTTGATACGGCTGATTTCAGCAGATAAATTCTTAATGCCAAACATTTTGGCTGCTGTACTTGCCGTTACCACTGCTCCAGACTGCAGAGCCTTTTGGAGTTTGAACGTTTTTGTTTCTTTTGAATATTGATATTTCATACGTTTCCTTTCATTGGTTAATAGTATATAAACGTAGCTATTTCCTAGCATTATATTATTTTATAATAAAGAATGGGCAGAACCAAGCCGTTTGGCGCAATTCCTAGTGTATTTCATCCAAAACAAGCGATACGGGCTTTTAACTAAATATAAGAGATAATCAGGGAATCTTTAATGACTCAGTACGTGATCAATACCGCTAATATAGCTCCGCAGAATGTTCAAACAGCATTCAATTTAACCAATCAAAATTTCAATCAGATATTTTCAGCCGGACCCGTGGGCAGTAATGTACAGATAAAAAATAATACCATACTGACTACCAATGTCAATGGTAACTTGATTCTAGCTCCAAACGGCATAGCTGCCATTGTAGCGGCATCTAACATACAGCCAGACATCCCCTATGTGAGGATGATAGGGTCAGGTGCCAATCCATTTAACACAATATACACACAATACATTGACGCTGCCAGTGCTAGTTTTAGCGGCAATACCTTTATCAACGGAAACCTCACTGTAAGAGGCAACACAATCACTGCCAACTACAGCAATTTATCAATAGCCAATCTAAATATAACTTTGGCTAATGGCAGTTCTAATTCAGCTACCAGTAACAACGCAGGTATATTGATAAGCGGGGCTAATGCGTCATTGTTGTTCAATAACACACTGTCAGCTTGGCAAAGTAATATTGCGATACACGCTCCTAGCTTTAGCGGGGATGGTGGCAATCTAACTAATTTAACGGCCAATACACAAGCTGTCAACTTACTGGGAAATACATTGGCTGCCAGTGTTTTATACAGTAATCTCAACACAGTAGGCACATTAGCCAATCTCACAGTGTTGGGTAATATTTCAACAGCAGGAACGATACATGCCAATATTATATCAGGCATGGTACTAGTAGGAAATTTATCCGGAGACGGCAGTAACATTGTCAATATCAATGCCAACGCCATTGTAGGCAATTTCAGTAATGCTGTTCACATAAACAATGCCTTAACTGCTAATTTAGCCGCATTGGCTACACAGGCCATCAATGCCGACACTGCTCTGCACGCTATCAATGCTGATATTGCCAACACAGCCAACACAGCCACAGTGGCCGTAACAGCCAACACAGCCAATTATAGTGTGTATGCGGATTCAGCTAATTCTGCCGTAGTGGCAGGCATGGCAGAACAATTGAGTTACGTAGCTGTAGTTTCTATACAGGGTAATATCATTACCAACAGTTTATTGATTGGGAATGGGGCTATTATAAATGGCAACATCACTGCCAATAATATCTCAGTAACTGGAAATATTCGAGCAGGATATTTTTATGGTGATATCAGCAACGCAACTGGCGGGTATGGTAACGCCAACGTAGCCGAATATTTGCCAACTTATTCTGGTAATGTAAATGATTTAAATTTTGTTGGTGATGCTGGCATACAAGGCCCAGCCAGTGCCAATGGATCTGCTTACTTAAAACTATTAGCCCCAAGCGACACAAGATTAGGCAACGATGCTGGTAATGTTGAAATATGGCCCGCAATACCAAACCAAGATCCTGCTATTTTTAGTTTTGGTGGAGACGGCAACCTAACTGTACCCAATAGTGTCTACACTAACACTATTGTTGGCAACTCTGCTATTGGACAGGTTGTAATTATTCCTAACTCAGCTGTCAGCAGCGACTACTGGGAATTCCGTACTCACCCATCTGGGGCACCTGATGGATCTATTACAAGTGCGTTGCATGTTCCACCAAGTGAAGGCGCAAATATTAGTGCTATTCATTTTTCTGGCTATTACGGTGGCGGCTATTTGGGTTGGTATAACAATAATGCGTGGGCCAACAGTCTTACTTTGATTAGCTCAAATAATGTAAGCATTACTACAGAAGCACAAGGTGGGATTCCTGGCGAGACTCAATGGTTATTTGACACCGCTGGTAACTTGACATTACCTGCTTTAACAGGAGCTGTACAATCAATTTCTCTTTCTTCTGGTGGTGTTGGATATACCACAGCCAATGATGTGCCAACTGATTCTGGTGCTTATGGTAACGGACATGGAATGACGCTTAATATTGTAGCCGACACAGGCAATTCTAACGCCGTACTAAGCGCAACAATTAATAATCCTGGACAAGGCTATGCTAACGGCACAGTAATACAGATTGCTCAGCCAAGTAGTACTGGAACTGCCACTGTTACTGTTGCCACTGTAAGCAACGGTTCGCCCAGTATTAACTACGCCAACGGTCAACCCTATGGCGGTGGTGGTAGCGTTTATGCCAACACAGTGGGATCGTTTGGTTCTGACATGGGCGTTGGTCCCAACTATGATTTAAATAATCCTGCTGTACTATTCAGTAATGATGACATGGTTATACGCACAGGCGGTACTTCTGTCACAGGTGGGGTAAATTCTGGGCAGATAGATATTGCTGCCAGTGAGCAGTTATACATTGGCTTGGCTACTGATTTAGCAGATGCCACTTATATTCCCACTGGCAACTATACTAGTAGTATCCAATTTCCTTATGGCGGTACTAATATCAATGTTGTAGTTAATGGAAATACTTGGTCGTTTGATTCACTTGGCAATTTAACAGCGCCAGGAAATATCAGTGCCAATGCTATCACATTAAAGAACACAGATGATTTTGCTCAGATTGTTTTCAGCAATGATGGGGGTGTAACCAACAACGGGCAGATTAAAGTAGATGGTGGCACTAATATGATTGTCAGTGCCGGCAGTAACTTCTACGTCAAACAAGCTAGTCAAGATAGGTTAGCCATAACCAACACAACTACTGACTTAATGGCCAGTACCAATGTACGTATTCAAAGTAACAAAACAGCCACAGCCAATACTTGGACATTTGTCTCAGATGGCACAACAAAATTTCCGTCCTACACATTTACCAATGTAGACGGCACAGCTGGACAAGTGTTATCCACTGACGGTAATGGCACGATAGCATGGGCCAATACCGTTAATACAGGCAACTTCTTATTTGATTCTACTAGTTTAGATGGCACTGAATTTGATGAAATCGCACTAACTGGTACGAATAGCGGTAATATATTAATCAATGCCAATGGACTAGCCATGCTGTCTGCTGGTTATGAATCTAGTGGAATGGTTGCCGACAGCGCCAACGTGTATGTATTCAACGGTGATCCAACATTTAGTAATGGTATTCCGCAACAGGGTATGAGCGGCGGCCCTGGACAGGTATGGCAGTTTGACAACACTGGCACGCTAAACTTCCCTAGTCAAGGCAACTTGTCTGGTCCAGCCATCCGTGTGTATGATGACAATGTAAGTCTTGGGACTAATACCGGAAATGTCAGTATTTGGCCAGGATCAGAAGAATGGATATTCGGAGCAGATGGTACGTTAACCGCTCCTGGTAATATTATAGGCAGTGCTTTTTTACTAACTAATGCCGGCAATTTAACATATAGTTCTATACAACAAAATCAAAATCCTCCATTCGGTAGCGAAGCATATGGTATCGAAATGCTCACAGTGACTACTGATGCCAATGTTTACAGCTCAGTAACAGCAGGACCAGACTATGTGTCATTATCCAGTACTAATGCTGGCAATGCTAACCTAGTTTTACAAGGTGGATATGGTATTAGCTTTGCTACTAGTAATGCCACAGGCGGTGGTGTACAGACTTGGACTTTTGAAGAAGCAGGGGTAAGTTTATTTCCTGGAGCTATTAGCACAGCTGGTAATGTTACCGCTGATTATTTTATTGGCGATGGTGGACTACTAAGCAATATTCAAGTGTCAGGGTCAAACCCAGTTAGTACATCAGGAAACGTAGCTGGCGGCAATCTTATCACTACAGGAAATATCAGCGCCAGCGGAAATATAATTGGTAATAGTTTATTAATTAACGGGTCAGGAAACATACTAGGCAATTTAAATGTTCAGGGAAATATTACATTTATTGGTAGTAATGTTATTGTTACAAATGACTTATATATTGATTTAGCCAACAATCAATCAACCTATGCCAATATAAACGGGGCAGGATTACAAGCGGGTAATACAGGAACTGTCCCGTTAACTACTTGGAAATACATCTCATCCGCCAATGCTTGGGCAACTAATGTAGGAGTCAGCGCAACTGGAAACATTACTAGCGGTAATATATTAACTGGCGGATTAATTTCATCTGCTGGTAATATAACTGGTAATTACATTTTAGGTAACGGTAGTCAACTTACTGGTATTTCTACAGTCAGTACAGAGCCAACATTTAGTATTCAATCGAGTAACTTTAGTGCTACAGCAGGCAACAGATACGGTGTCAATACTACAAGTGGAGCAGTAACAGCTACTCTTCCAACAAGTCCAGCCACGGGCATAGCTATTTTCTTTGCTGATGCCGGAGGAGCCTTTGCCACAAACAATTTAATAATTAACCCCAATGGATTAACCATTATGGGTACTAGTGGTAATATGACAGTTAGCACCAACAATCAAAGCTTTGGTTTGTTCTACAGTGGAACAACATGGCGCACATATAACGCAGGTTAATAGGAAAAACAAATGGCTGATCTAAGTTCGTACATCAATATAAGAGCTAATGCTGTAACTACTACAAATGCTAACAGCGTGGTATCAACGACTGGTAACGTAAATGCTGGAAACGTAACAGCATCAGGATTTATGTCTGCCACTGGCAACATCACTGGTAACTATATATTAGGTAACGGTAGTCAATTAACTGGGCTACCAGCAACTTATAGTAACAGTAACGTATCAACTTTCCTATCCACATTTGGCAGCAATAATATTTCAACTAGCGGAAATATAACCGCAGGAAACATTATAGGAAATATTTCTATAGTAGGTAACGTTATAGGAACTACTACCAATGTAAACATAGTATCAGGAAGTTATACTTGGACCTTTGATAACACAGGTAATTTAACTATTCCCGCTACTGGTGACATCTTACTAGGTAACACACAATCAACAATCAGCAGTGCTGGCAACATAATAGGTGCTTATATCTTTGGTAATGGAAGCCAATTAACCGGACTGCCTGCTACTTACAGCAACAGTAACGTAGCAACTTTCCTAACTTCATTTGGCAGTAACAACATCAGCACATCAGGAAATATTACAGCTGGCAATTTAGTGGGTAATATTTCAATTGCAGGCAACGTAACAGGTAGTCAGGCCAATGTAGGTGTCATAGCCGGCAGTTACACTTGGATATTTGATAATACTGGAAATTTGACACTACCTACCAATGGTGATTTAGTATTCTCTGCCAATACAACTTTAGGCAGTCAGTCTGGAAGTAATGGTAATATCACCGTCAATCCCGACGGCACCGGACAGTTGATAGTCACTAACATCACTCCGGCACAATTTGGTAATACGGTAAGCGTAGCCGGTAATGTCACAGTCTCTGGCACAGGCGGCGTTAAGATTCCAAACTTGCCAGCATTCCGTGTGTATGGCAATAGTTCATCAATCTGGAGCACTACAACCAACGGCACAGGCATTCTAAACGGCAACAACTGGGCAGTGGATTACAATCAAGGCAGTTACTTGAATTCGTCAACAGGGGTCTTTACTGCACCCGTGGCTGGCCTATATCAATTAAATCTTGTTTGCCGTGTGGCAAATAATACTTCACCAAGCGCACAGGCCATTGTTATCAAAAACTATGGATCAGGTAATGTAAATCAAGTCATGTGGGAATCAGGTGCCAACCCTAGTATTAATCATTTTGGTGTTAGCACGGTATCAAAACTGGCGGCAGGAGACACGCTTACACTTAAAGTAACTGTTGGTTCACTTATTTTTGATAGCAACGACAACTGGTCAGTAGCGTTCTTAGGCTAATATGATAATACAAGGTGTTACACTCCGAGAAACCACTGTTTACGATGCTTCATTTAACCCCCAAGGGCTAGTTGTATATCTAGACGCCAACAATAGCTCAAGTTATCCCGGCACCGGCACCACACTCAATGACCTGTCGGGCAACGGCTATACCCATACTCTCAGCGCCAGCAGTCTTTACACCATGCTGAATGGTGTGCGGTGTTTTAACTGTAGCTCTACTGGACAAGTTATTACGGCTAATTCCGTTGACATAAAGATACCTTCAACTTTTACCTATATCAGCTGGGTGCGGGTAAGATCTACTTCAACTGGTTTTAGAACCCTGCTGAGAGGTTATCAAGCCAACGGAAGCCGTCCCAACGGTGGTCATGCTATCATCGTCAACACCGGAACCAACATCTTGGGTATGTGGGACAATGCGTCAGTACCGCCAACTGGATTTAACAGTAGTGGTTACGATATGAGTGCTTACGGTGATGTCTGGGCACAGTTTGTGACCGTAGGCGATACCGCAGGGCAAACATTCTACATCAATGGTCAACAGGTTGGATCAAACGTGTCAAAGTCTGTAGCAGGACAGTATCATTATGCTTGGGGCAATATACAAGGTTCAGCAGATCAACCCTGGGGCTATGTAGCCAACTTGGAACTGTACAATACAAAGTTTACTTCTGATCAACTCAAACAAAACTACTACTATTATTTGCCCAAGTTTGCCACTCCAGCCAGCGTGACTACAAATTTAGCTTTATGGTACGACCCTGATAATTCAGTCAGCTATCCCGGAACCGGTACCACTATTAACAACTTGGCCAACACTGCCTTGTCCGGTACCATGAGCAACATCACTTACACTGATCCTTACTTTGTCTATAACGGCACCAACAGCCAGGTCTCAGTAGCTGACAATGCCTTATTAGAACCGGGCACTAGCGATTGGACCATGGAAGCCTGGGTATATCTCAGCAACACTACCGGAGGCAAGGTTGTATTAGGCAAGTTCAATAATGGTGGGGGATCTAATGCTGTTTCTTATTCGATTCGTATCAGTGGATCAAATTTATTTGCACAAATGGGGGATGGATCAGGTAGCTATGTCAACAGCACTAGTTATACCTTGCCACTGAATACATGGACACAAGTAGTTTATGTGTGGAAAGCCGGAGCTACCAAAACACTTGAAACCTTTATCAACGGTGCTAGTATAGGTGTAGTAACACATAGTCTTAGCTCATTGCTGAACTCTTCTAATCCACTTTATCTTGGCAGTTATAACGGTGGCGAATATAGTCAATGGATGGCCGGGCGTATTGGTATCGCCAGACTGTATAGCGCCGCTTTGACTAGTAGCCAAGTGTTACAAAATTACAACGCCAATAAGGGTATCTACGGATTATGACAACTATTGTTCAAGGCACAACGATACAGGGATTTAACGTGTATGATGCATCTTTCAGCTCTATTGGAGCTTTACTTTACTTAGACGCCGGAAATACAACAAGTTATAATGGATCTGGAACAACATGGTATGATTTATCTACCAACACAAATAATGCTACACTCACAGGTAGTCCACCGTTTACTAATAGTGGATCGTCTAGTTATTTCAGCTTTAATGGTTCAGGCACTCAGTTGGCCAGCACTCTAACGGGCAAATATAATCAAGCCTATACAGGCAAAACTGTTTTTATTGCCGCAAGATTAACTGCTATTACAACAGGCACTTATCGCTGTATGTTTGGTACACCCACCGGAAATAGAAATTTTAATACTTACATTTATTGTCCCAGTGCTGGAGTTTATCAGATACACTACAGTACAGTAGGGGGTGGCGGTGTATCTAACAATATATCTCTTTCTTTAAACCAATGGTTTGTTTTGGCGGTCACTCAAACATCATCTTTGATTACTTATTATTTTAATGGTCAACCGGTAGGAACAAACACTGGACAAACTCTAAGCCAATGGTCGACCAACGGTGGCGAAAATGTAGCTTACGGTGATAATTACTGGTATGGCGATATTCCTGTAGTAGCAGTTTATGGACGTGCTTTAACAGGTGATCAAATAACTCAAAATTTTAATGCTATTAGGTCAAGATATGGCTTATAAACAGATAAAAATAATAGATTTCATAACAGTAAATTGACTAAATATTAGAAAGGAAAACAGCGTATGACAATTCAATTAACAATAGGAACAGGAATTACCATAGGAACTGGCATTGTAATAGGAAACACTACAGGGCCTGTAGCAGGAGTAGACGGAACATTCGGCTATGACGAAATGAGTCCACCTGTAGTAGCTGGCACACAATTAGAAGATAGCGGTGCTACGGTAAATGATCCTATTGGATTTACTATTAATAATCCTATAGCTGCATCTGGTCCAGGATACAGTCACGGTACAGGCCTAGTATTTCTCGCGCCAACATCCAGCAACAGTACATTCTTAAACACACTAACTGGCCCCGGTTATTATAACATATCTTTGGGAGCCGGCAGTACAGCAACTAATGTCACAGCATACATCAATAACAACTCTCCATTAACTATGTTTATGTCAGAAGGGTTGACATATCCATTTACCTTTAACTACCCCTTTACCATCAATCCCACTCCTTTATCTTTCCTAACTATCAATTCGTCAGACTTCAATCAAGTCCACGCTTATGGTGTAGCGGGAACTTCATGGAATGGTTTCAATTGGGTAGTTCCTGCTGGGGGTAATACCTACAGTGACTATCTACGACTCAACGGAGCCAGTCCCGCAGCTGCTTCCGCTATTGTAAACTTTTTCCAAACCTATGGTCTAGATACTACCGGCGATACCGGATATGTGTTCCAAGCCAGATTTGGTAACGATATTGGTTTATTTAGAGCGGGTTATGACACAAGTAATAGCAGACTATTTTTAAGTCCAATTGACAGTACTTCTACTGCTTGGAGTACTAATGGTGCTGATCCTACTACAATACCTACCATGGCCGGTACTTATACGTTTCCAATAGAACTTACTCTATGGACACCTATAACTAATTCACAAAACAGCTGGTGCTAAAATTATAAAGGAAAATAAATCATGTATATAACAACTGTAGATCCTCGCCCTGGGGACCCAGGTTTCTGGGAATGGGTTAGAAACAATTCTGGTTTTAAACCCAAGTAAAGGAAAAATATTATGGTAGCACCATTAACAATTGGCAGTGGCATTACAATAGAGGGTGGCATTAGTGTAGGTCCAGTTTCAGCACTTACATTACCTGCCTTGGATATTACAGGACACACATTTGGTCAACCAAATGCTTCTATTACCTTTGACATAACCAGTGATGGTGGTAGTCCTATAACTGAAGCTGGAGTCATCTGGGGATTACCTGGGCAAACGACTTATGCTACCAGTGTAGATAGCTGTGTTACAACCAGTACTACCGCAGAAAGAAAAGCTGTGCGAAGTGGTGATAGTTGTGGAAATCCAATACTTACCGGAATAACCGGACCACAAACAGTTGGCTTTAACGCCGGTGAATTTCTATATGAATCTATTAATGCAGTAGCTTATGCGATCAATTCAGTAGGTATATCGTATAGTCCTACAGTACTAACTTGGGTTCCTACAATTTGTTTAGCTGAGGGAACATTGATTACACTGGCGGATGAAAGTACAAAACCTATTGAAAATATTTTAATGTCAGATTTGATTAAAGTTTGGGACTTTGATAACGGGGTGTTTGCTTCAGCAAACCCTTTATGGATCAAGCAACAAGAAACAACCACAAAGTATAACTTATTAACATTTAGTGATGGGTCTACACTTAAAACTATTGAACAACACAGAATCTTTAATAAAGAAGCTGGGGCATTTACTTACCCAATGACTGATGATACTCCAATTGGCACTACTACAATTAATGTTCGCGGCGAAGAAGTTACGTTAGTTGATAAGTGTATTATGATTGACATCGTTAACTACTATAATGTAATTACTAAACATTACCTAAACTTATATGCTGACGGTATTTTAACCAGTATGCGTTATAACAACATCTATCCTATTGTTGACATGAAATTCGTTAAAGACTCTCGTCAACTACGTAACCATAACGAGTTTGTTGATATAGATCAGCGTTGGATTGATGGTTTACGATTATCAGAACAAACAATACCATTGGCATCCATTAAATGGTACACACAACGGCTAGAGTACACAGATGTTACTCAGCAAACAATAAAGGAAAATAACCCATGAGCGCACCAGGAATCGAAGTAGGGGCCGGAATTGAAGTAGGGGCAGGCATAGGAATTGGGCCTGCTTTTAATCTGCCCGTTTTAGAGTTAAGTTTAGATGCTGGCAATCCTGCCAGCTATCCTGGAGTAGGTTCCCAA